>Ga0209990_10000007_pt1 | contig 259732 bp, 258 predicted proteins | sample NOAtaG_6_FD_187304 | JGI IMG/M metagenome (GOLD analysis project Ga0209990, IMG submission 187304) | Freshwater lake microbial communities from Lake Erie, under a cyanobacterial bloom - NOAA_Erie_Diel5S_2200h metaG (SPAdes) (version 2) | ecosystem: Environmental > Aquatic > Freshwater > Lake ... | reverse complement strand
CGCACCGCCCGTGACCTTCAGGAAGCTGCGACGATCGAATCCACTCATAGAAATCTCCCGCTCAGTTATGCCTTCAGTGTGACTTCCGGCAGGGCCTGCCGGCGCCTGGGCCCGCCACGGAGCCCCATCGTCATTTTCCGCCCGCCCATGGCCGCCTGCAACGGGCGCACGAAAAAAGGGCCCAGGGAAATCTTCACCGGCCGGCGGCGGCGCCAAGGCGCCGGGCAGTGGCGGTGGCATCGGCATCGGGCTCGCCATCGGGACCCAGAACCACCGCATAGCGCGCTGCAGCCTCCGCCGCGCCGTAGTAGCCGCGGCGCACATCCCGCGCCACCGCGGCAGGATGGCGCTGCAGCGGATCGCCAAAACCGCCACCGCCCGGGGTATCTACCGCCACCACATCACCGGGCTGCAGGGCAATATCCTGATCCTTGGACAGATGCGCCGGGCGGTAAGGCCCGCCGCTGCTACGCACCGTCACCCCGTTAAGGCCGCCATCGCTGCCGCCAAGGGCGCCGCGCGGGCCGAAGCGGCCGTGGTCCATCACGAAGGACGCGCGCGCCTCGCCGCGGCGCAGCCGTACCGCGTAGCTCACGCCGAAGCCGCCACGGAACTCGCCCGCGCCCCCCGAACCCTCGTGCAGGGCGTAGCGCTCGAACAACACCGGGTAGCGCTGCTCCATCACCTCGATGGGCGTGGTCTTGGAAATGCCGATGGTGGAGCAGCCGTTGGAAATGCCATCGCCGGCGGGCGAGCCGCCGTAGCCGCCGCCGGAGATGACGTACATCACGTAGGGCTGGCCGCGCTCCGGATCCATCCCGCCCAGGGCGAAGTTGCCCGAGGTGCCCGCCGGCGCGGCGAACAGCCGGTCGGGAATGGCCTTCACCAGCGCGTTGAACACCGCTTCGGCAATGCGCTGGCTCACCTCGGCGGCGCAACCCGACACCGGTCGCGGGTAGCGGGCGTAGAGGAACGTGCCCTCGGGGTCCACGATCTCGATGGGCTCGAAGGTGCCGGCGTTGATGGGCACCTCGGGAAAGACGTGCTTCACCGCCAGGTAGATGGAGGAGCGAGTGGTGGCGATGACGCTGTTCATGGGCCCCTTGCAAGGCGGCGAGGAGCCACTCATGTCGAAGCGCAGACGCTCGCCGGATTTGGTTACCGTCATGGCGATGCGCAGCGGCTCGTCCACCACGCCGTCAGAATCGATCCAGGCTTCGCCGCAGTAGCTGCCATCGGGGATGGTGGCGATGCGCGCGCGCATCTGGCGGGCAGCCCTTGCCTTGAGCTCGGCCACGGCCGCGTCCACCGTGTCGGCGCCGTAGCGATCGAGCAGCGCCGCGAGCCGCTTCTCGCCCACCGCCAGCGCGGCCGCCTGGGCCTGGATGTCGCCGATGCGCTGGTCGGCGAGACGAATGTTGGACAGGATGATGGACAGGATCTCTGGATCCAGCTCGCCGCGCTTAAACAGCTTCACCGGCGGCAGCCGCAACCCCTCCTGCTCCACCTCGGTGGCGTTGGCGGAGAACCCGCCGGGCACCATGCCGCCGGTGTCCGGCCAGTGCCCCGTATTGGCGAGCCAGCACCACAGCCTTCCCTGGTGAAAAAAGGGCTTCACGAATTTCACGTCCATGAGGTGCGTGCCGCCCAGATAGGGGTCGTTGACGATGTAGACGTCGCCTGGCGCCAGGTCGCGGGCGCGCTCGATCACCGCCTGGGTGGAGAACTGCATGGTGCCCACGAACACCGGCAACCCCAGATCGCCCTGGGCGATGAGCTCGCCGCTGTGGCGGTGGTAAATGCCGTCGGAGCGGTCCAGCGCCTCGGAGATCACCGGGCTGAAAGCCGATCGCACGAAGGCCAGGTCCATCTCGTTGCAGACCTGCTGCAAACCGTTCTGGATGACCGAGAGGGTGATGGGATCGAGGGCTGTGGACATGGTCATGGGGGTGCAGCACGGAGACAGCCGTGAGTGTAGGCGCGCGATCGCGGGCCGTGGGGCCGGTGTGGCGCGCGGCCCGCGGCGCCAGCGCGGTTGGCGCAGCCCCGCGGGAGGACTACAGTGCGGCCATGCGCACCCGCAACCGCCACCGCTGGCTCGACCTCACCGTTGCGGGCCTCATGGGCCTGCTGCTACCCCTCGCGCCGGTGGTGGCCAGCCTGATCGCACGGGACCGGCGCTACTTCACCGCCTACGGACGCACCCTGCTGCGGGCGGCCGGTCACCTGCGCGGCCAGGTACGCTCGGCGGCCGTGTCGCGGTACTGGCGCAACGGGCGCGCACCGCGGCCCCCCGAGCGCGTCACCGGCGCCTGTACCCACTGCGGCCGCTGCTGCCTCGACCGGCGCTGCGTTTTCCTGGACTGGACCGCGCAAGGCGAATCGCGCTGCCGCATCCACGGCACCGCTTTCTGGCAGCGCCTGGCCTGCGGGCGCTACCCGGAAAGCGCCTTCCACATCGCCCTGTACGACTGCCCCAGCTTCCGGGCCGAGCCCGTCGCCCCTCCGGATCGTCACGAGACGTCAATCTGAGAGTCATCGCGCCGTCACCTGGAGGCGCGAGCATAAGGCATTTGCGTGCTGACGCGCGCGGAGTGCCTGACCCTGAAACTCGACGATCTCACGCTCGGCGAACGCATCGACCAGCGAGTCTTCAACGTGATCTACTCGCGATCGCTGGTCTACAACACCTGCTGGGAAGACCCGGCGGTGGATCGGCGAGCGCTGCGTCTTGGCCCTGATGACACGGTGCTGGTGATCACCAGCGCCGGCTGCAACGCGCTCGACTACGCGCTGTGCGGGCCTGCACGGGTGCATGCCGTGGACGCCAATCCTCGCCAGACAGCGTTGCTGGAGTTGAAGCTCTCCGCCCGGCGCCACCTGGGATACGAGGACTTTTTCCAGCTCTTCGGTCATGGTCGCCACCCGCGCTTCGAGGCGCTCTACCGCGATGCGCTGCGCAGCGGCCTGTCACCCTTCGCCCGAGGCTTCTGGGACAGCCGCAACCACTGGTTCAGCCACCGCGAAGACAAGGGCAGCTTCTACTACCTCGGCCTGTCGGGCCTGGTGGCGCGCGGCATGCGCGGCTACCTCAGGCTGCGGCCGGTGCTGGCGCGCGCCGTGCACGACCTGTGCGAGACCGCCAGCATGGAGCACCAGCGGCACATCTACGACAGCCGCATCCGGCCACTGCTGTGGACACCCCACCTGAACTGGCTCCTGGGCCGCCAGCTCACCCTGTCGCTGCTGGGCGTTCCCCACCCGCAGCGCAAGGAAGTGCTCGCCGAGCACACCCACGGTGTCGGGGGCTAGGTGCGCGAAGCCATCGACTACGTGTTTCGCCACCTGCCAGTGGCAACCAACTACTTCTGGCAGGCGTACCTGCGCCGGCACTACACCCCCCAGTGCTGCCCCCAATATCTGACGCGCACGGGCTTCGATGCGCTCAAGGGCGGGCTCGCTGCGCGGGTGAGGCCCCATACCTGTACCGTCACCGACTTCCTCGCCGGAACACGCGAGCGCATCTCGCGCTTCGTGCTGCTCGACCACATGGACTGGATGAGCTCCTACCATCCGCAGGCGCTTGCAGGAGGAATGGCAGCGCATCCTGGAACGCGCCACGCCCGGCGCCCGCGTGCTGTTTCGCAGCGCTCATGCCAGACCGCGCTACCTGGATCGCATCCGACTGGCTTGTGCGGACGGCGCCGCGCCGTTGCGGCAGGTGCTGCGCTTCCACGACGAATGGGCCCGCGAACTCACCCGCCAGGACCAGGTGCACACCTATGCGGGCTTTCACATCGCCGACCTGCCGGGCTGAAGGAGGACCGCCGTGCTCTCCGAAGCGCGAGTGCTGCTGCAATTGCTGCGCGGCCAGCCCCGCGGCGGCAGTCATGCCCAGCGGCTGGAGGCCTTTTACGGCCCCCAGGCTAGGCACTACGACCGCTCCCGCGAGCGGCTGCTCCACGGACGCCGCGAGCTGATGGAACTGCTTGCGCCACCGCCCGGCACGCGGCTCGCCGAGCTGGGCGGGGGCACTGGGCGTAACCTGGAATTCCTCGGCGAACGCCTTGCCGCGCTGGAGACAGTCTGGCTGGTGGACCTGTGCGCGCCGCTGCTCAACGAGGCGCGGCGGCGCACCGCTGCGCGGCCCAACGTGCGCTTGATCGAGGCAGACGCCACCGTCTCGCGGCCCAAGGCACCGGTGCAGGCGGTCCTGTTGAGCTATTCACTCACCATGATCCCCGACTGGTTTCGCGCGGTGGACAACGCGTGGCACATGCTCGAGCCGGGTGGATTGATCGGCGTGGTGGATTTCCACGTCCCGCGGCGTTACCCGCCCCAGGGTCGCGCCCGCCAGGCCGCCCTGGCCAGAGCCTTCTGGCGCACATGGTTCGATCGGGACGGCGTCTTTCCGAGCTCCGACCACCTGCCCTACCTGGAAGCGCGTTTCCGGACCCGGGTGCTGCTGGAACGCAGCGGCACGATCCCCTGGCTGCCGCTGCTGCGCATGCCCTGGTACCTGTTCATCGGCGTCAAGGCGCCCGGCGACCCGGCTCCACCCCGCTGAACCGTGTGCGCCCGCGTTGAACCGGGCTCGGCACCCTCGGGTACGGTTGCGAAATCCGGCACGGGCGGTGGCGCGTCGCGCTGCGTGGCTGCAGGGCGATGCGGCAGCGCTTCGACGCCCATAGCCTGGGCACCGATCGCATGTCGCGGTCGAACCACCAACCTACGGGAGCATTGAAAATGAAGACCATCCTGATCGCCGCCGCCTTCGCCACCGCAGCCATGATCGCTGCCAGCCCGGCCTCGGCCGCCACCCAGCAGGAAAAAATGAAGTCCTGCAGCGCCGATGCAAAAGCCAAGTCTCTCAAAGGCACGGAGCGGCGCGAATTCATGAGCCAGTGCCTCGCGGCCAGTCCCGAGGAAAAGGCGCAGCGCCTGGCGCAAAAGGAAAAGACGCGCGCATGCACGGACGAGGCCAAGTCGAAGGCCCTGCGCGGCGACGAGCGCAAGCAGTTCGTAGCCAGCTGTGTTGGGGCTTGACTCTACCGCGCGACGGCTCTGCACCTGGGAGGGACGCGGGGCCAGCTTGAAGCTGGCCCCGCGTCATTTTGTTTCGCGGCCGTGGAGCGCTCCTCGGTGCCTGTGGCGCACCCGCGAGCCCTCCAGCACCGGCATGGGTGCAGGGGAGCCTCAGGCCGCCGCGATCTTCTTCAAGGCATCGCCAGTGACGCGAAAGATGGTCCAATCCTCCAGCGGCTGTGCCCCGAGGGACTGGTAGAACTCCCACGCGGGTGTATTCCAGTCCAGGGCGGTCCACTCGAAACGGCCGCAGCCGCGCGCCACCGCGATGCGCGCCACGTGCAGCAGCAACGCGCGGCCGTACCCTTTGCGACGATGCTCGGGCGGCACGAAGATGTCCTCCAGCCACAAACCCTGCTTGCCCAGGAAGGTGGAGAAGGTGTGAAAGTACACGGCAAAGCCCACCGGGGTGTGGGCATCGAAGGCAAGCGCCACCTCGGCGCCGGGCCGCGCCCCGAACAGCGATTCGCGCAGCGTGTCATCGGTGGCGGTGACCAGATGCGAAAGCCGCTCGTAGCTGGCCAGTTCGCGCACGAAGCGCAATACCAGCGCAGTGTCGTCGGCCGTGGCCGGACGTATGGACAGTTCACTCACGGGGGCGTGGCTCTCAATACAGATGGCATTCGACGAAGTGGGCCCGGTCGCGCCCGCCCACGGCCACAGGCCTGGGCGCCTCCACCCGACAGCGCTCGGTGGCATGGGGGCAGCGCGGATGAAACCGGCAACCGGGTGGCGGGTTTTCCGGGCTGGACAGGTCGCCCTGCACCACTGCATGGTCGCGGGGGCGGTCGGGATCGGGCTCGGGAATTGCTGCGATCAGAGCGCGCGTGTAGGGGTGACGGGGGTCGGCGTAGATCTCCTCGGCGGGGCCCATCTCCACCACGCGGCCGAGGTACATCACCGCGAGCCGGTCGCTCACGTATTTCACCACCGCCAGGTTGTGGGAGATGAACAGGTAGGAGAGCCCGCGGTCGCGCTTCAAGGCCATCATGAGATTGAGGATCTGCGACTGGATGGAAACGTCCAGCGCCGACACGGGCTCATCGGCCACGATCAACTCGGGCGACAGCGCCAGTGCCCGGGCGATGCACACCCGCTGGCGCTGCCCGCCGGAGAATTCGTGCGGATGGCGCGCTGCAGCCTCCGCAGGCAGGCCGCAGGTCTCGAGCAGTTCCGCCACTGCCCTGGCGCGCTCGGCGCGGGTGCCGATGCCATGAATGGCCAGCGGTTCCTCCACCAGCGCCCCCACGCGCATGCGCGGATCGAGCGCCGCGTAGGGGTCCTGGAAAATCATCTGCAAGTGCCGGCGCATGGGGCGCAAGGCCGTCTCCGGCAGCAGCGTGAGGTCCTTGCCCCGGAAGCGCACGCTGCCCGCGGTGGGCCGGATGAGCTGCAGGATGAGCCGCCCCAGCGTGGACTTGCCGCAACCCGACTCGCCCACGATGCCGATGGTCTCGCCCGCCGCCTGCTGGAAGCTCACGCCGTTGACGGCGTGAATGGCCCCGCCGCCCTTCAACGGAAAGGCCTTGGCAAGCTCCGTGACCTCCAGCAGCGTGCTCACGACGCGGGATTCCAGCAGGCCACGGCGTGCGCTGCATCGTCCGCGAGCGACGGCGCCTCGGCGCGGCAACGCTCCAGCGCGCGGGTGCAGCGCTCCGCGAAGGCACAACCCGCGCCGCGCCGCCCCGGCGCCGGCACCATGCCCTCGATGGTGGCCAGCGGCCGATCGCGCGCGGTGTCCATGCGCGGGATGGATTCCATCAGCCCGCGCGTATAGGGGTGGCGCGGCGCGCGGAACAGTTCGTGCACCGCCGCCGTTTCCACGATGCGTCCCGCGTACATCACCGCCACGCGGTCGCAGAACTCGGCCACCACGCCCAGGTCGTGGGTGATCATCAGGATGCCCATGCCCAGTTCGTCGCGCAGGCTGCGCAGCAGATCGAGAATCTGCGCCTGCAGCGTTACGTCCAGGGCGGTGGTGGGCTCGTCGGCGATGAGAAGCTCGGGGTGGCAGATGAGCGCCATGGCGATCATCACGCGCTGGCGCAGCCCGCCCGAGAGCTCGTGGGGATACTGCTGCAGGCGGCGCTGGGGCGAGTTGATGCCCACGCGGTCCAGCATGGCCATCACCTGCTCGCGCGCCTGCGGCTCGCTCACGGGACGGTGCAGCCGCAGCGCCTCCACAAGCTGGAAGCCAATGGTGAAGGTGGGATTGAGGCTCGTCATGGGATTCTGGAAAACCACCCCGATGCGGTTGCCCCATAGCGCGCGCAGTTGCGCCTTCGGGGCCGTGATCAGATCGATGCCGTCGAAGCGCACCGAGCCGCCGGTGACCTGTGCGGGCGGCGAGGGCAGCAACCGGATGGCGGACATCACCGTGACGGTCTTGCCGCAGCCCGACTCGCCCACGAGCCCGAGGGTCTCGCCCTTGGCCAGGGAGAAGCTCACCGCGTCCACCACCGGAACGCTCGCCCGGGCAGACCCGAAGCCCACCGAAAGCGCGTCCACTGCGAGCAGCGTCACTCCAGCACGATCCTCGGGAAATACAGCGACACGAGCCAGTTGGGCACGTCCACGATCTCGGAGATGCGCAGATCCGCGCACACGCTGCACAGCATGTAGGCCTCCACGGCCGACATGCCGTGGCGCCGCGTGAGCAGGTCGATCATGCCGCGCACCGCGTCGCGCGCGCCCTGGATGAGATCGGGCGACACGCCGGTGGTGACCTCGTAGCCCTTCGCGTCCAGGTGGCGCGTGACGGGCCCGGGTGTGGTGAAGCGCGGGAAGGCGAGCTTCTCCCCCTTGATGAGGTCGAACTTGAGCGCCACGCTCATGGGGCTTTCGATGGCCGTGCCGCACACCTCGCCATCGCCCTGGGCCGCGTGGGTGTCGCCCACGGAGAACAGCGCGCCGGCCACTTCCACGGGCAGGTAGAGCTCGGTGCCCTCCGCCACGTCGCGCACGTCCATGTTGCCACCCACGCGGCGCGGCGGGACGATGCTGTGCTGTCCGTCCTCGGCCATGGCCACGCCGATGGTGCCGGTGAAAGGCTTGAGGGGCACCCGCCCGAAGCGCCCGAAGAACGCCGGCGCCAGCGTGGCCGGGTCGTACTTCCACAGGTGCAGGGCGGGTTCGGTGAAATCGTCGGCCAGCAGCCCGAAGCCCGGGATGTTGGCGGTCCAGCCCCAACCCGAGGGCTTGAAGCCCAGCAGCGTCACCTTGAGCACGTCGCCCGCCCGGGCGCCATCCACGAACACCGGGCCGGTGACGGGATTGACCTTGCCGAAATCCATGGTGCCCACATGGGCCACGGTGGAGGACGGCGAGAGCTGCCCGCCGGAGGCTTCGAAGACCTCGAATTCCACCGACTGGCCGGGCGCGATGGTGAGCACCGGCGCGATGGCGTTGTTCCAGCCGATGTGGTGCTGGTGCCGGTGGATGGTGTGATCGTGATGCGTGTGTGCCATGAAGGCGTGCTCCCGCGCGATGCCGGAAAACGACGCGGGCGCGGAAGGCCGCGCCCGCGTCGCATCGGGCTGGCGTGCCTCGCGGCGCACCAGCCCGGGCCTGGCTCAGCCCTTGATGTAGATGTGGTCGTAGTTGATGGGGATGCGCACCGGATCCACGTACAGGTTGTCCGGCCCGCCCAGCCGCTTGGCGCGGAAGGTGAAGCGCTGCTCGTTGAACACCGGAATCCACGGCGCGTCTTTCATGATGTCCGTGAATACGGTCTTCCAGGCCTGCGCCCGTTCCGCCGCCTTGGCCGGGTCGGACATGGCGTCGGCAGCCTCGGCACGCTTGTCGAGCTCCTTGTTGCAGTACCACGACCAGTTCCAGCCGCCCGCCGTGGCGCCCGCGCAGCCCAGGATGGGTCCGTAGAAATTGGAGGGATCGGGGAAGTCCGCGATCCACGCCATGCCGCCGGACCAGATCATGGGCGCGGTCTTGGGCTTGCCGCCGGCCGCGATGACGTTGGCCTGGGCCAGGTTCTTCAGCGCCACCTCCACGCCGATCTCCTTCAGGTCCTGCTGGATGGCCTGGGCGATGCGCGGGTTGGGATCCACGTTGAACACGTACAGCGTGGTCTTGAAGCCCTTCTCCAGCCCCGCCTCCTTGAGCAGCTCCTTGGCCTTGGCCGGGTCGTAGGCATAGCCCTTGAAGTCCTTGTCATAGCCGGGCATGGACGGCGGCAGCGGCTGGGTGGCCGGCACGGCGCGGTTGTTGATGATCTTGACGATGCGCTCCTTGTTGACGGCCATGTTCACCGCCTGGCGCACACGCGCGTCATCGAAGGGCTTCATCTGCACGTTGAGCGTCACGTAGCCGGTGTGCAGCTGGCCGCCTTCCACGATCATGCCGGCGTACTTGGGGTTGTTGCGGATCTCGAGGAACTTGGCCGGCGGGATGCCGTCGCCGGCCACGTCTGCCTCGCCCTTCTCGAGCTTGAGGATGGCCGTCATGGGCTCCAGGCCCACCTGGAAGGTGATCTGGTCCAGCTTGGGCACGCCGGGCACGAAGTAGTCGGGGTTCTTCTTGAACACCAGCTGCTGGCCGAGCTTCCATTCAGCCACGGTGTAGGCGCCCGAACCCACCGGCTTCTTGCCGAAGTCCTTGCCTGCCTTGTCCACCGCCTCCTTGGGCACCACCGAGGAGAAGTTGAGCGCCACGATGTGCAGGAAGGTGGCGTCGGGACGCGACAGCGTGAACTGGATAGTGGCGGGATCCACCACCTTGATGCCCTTCACTTCCTTGGCCTTTCCCTTCTTGAAGGCGTCCATGCCGGCGATCTGGTCGTAGAAGCCGGCGCCAGGGCTCTCGGTCTTGGGGCTGTTGGTGCGCTCGAAGGAATACTTCACGTCCTGAGCCACCACCTCGCGGCCGTTGTGGAACTTCACCCCCTTGCGCAGCTTGAAGGTGTAGGTGAGGCCGTCCTTGGAGATGTCGTAGCTTTCCGCCAGGCTGGGCACCAGCTCGGTGGTGCCGGGCTTGTAGTCCAGCAGCCGCGAGAAGATGCTCTTGATCATGGACCAGTTCACCCAGTCGTAACCGATGGCGGGATCGAGGGTGACGATGTCGTCCTTGTAAGTGACGATGATGCTGCCGCCGGGCTTGCCCTCTTCCGCACTGGCGGAGAAAGCCGCCGGCAGCGCGAAGGCAGCGGCGAGCGCGGCGATGAGGATGCGACGTTTCATGGGAAAGCTCCTTGGGGTCAGGATTGTTGTGGTGTCACGGCGCCGTGCGAAGCTTGATGCGCGGATCGACGAAGGGCGCCACCACGTCGGCCAGCAAATTACCGAGAATGATCGCCACGGCCGCCACCAGAGTGACCCCCATGATGATGGGGATATCCACCTGCTGAATGGCCTGCCATGCCAGCTGGCCGATGCCTGGCCAACCGAACACCGATTCCACCACTACTGCCCCACTCATGAAAAGCCCCACGTCGATGCCGATCATGGCCACGATGGGAAGAAGGGCATTGCGCAGCGCGTGCACCAGCAGCACCCGCCACTCCGGCGCCCCCTTGGCCCTCGCCGTTCGGATGTAGTCCTGGGTGAACACGTCGATCAGGCACGAGCGCACCATGCGCGCATACCAGCCCGCGCCCAGCAGCCCCAGCGTGAGCGCCGGCAGCACCAGGTGGCGCGCTTCGCCGTAGCCGCCCACGGGAAACCAGTCGAGCCGCACCGCGAACACGTACAGCAGCAACATGGCGGCCACGAACTGCGGCGTGGATACGCCCACGAAGGAAGCCACCATGCTGGCGTTGTCCAGCCTCGAGCCACGCTTCACCGCTGCCACCACGCCGATGGCGACACCCATGAGCAGTTCGCAGGCGATGGCCGCCATCATGAGCAGCAGACTGGCGGGCAGGCGCGCGGCGACGATTTCACTGACCTCGGTTTTCTGCGCGTAACTGCGACCCAGGTCGAGCTGCGCCAGCCCGGACAAATACCGGCCGTACTGCACGTGCAAAGGCTGGTCGAGACCGAGCTGCTCGCGGATCACTTGCACCGTCTCGGCCGTGGCACTGCGCCCGGCGATCTGGCGCGCGGGATCGGCCGGCATGACGTACAACAGCACGAAGGTGATCAGGCTCACGCCCAACAGCAGCAGCAGCGCCTGCCCCACGCGCCCGGCGAGGTAGCGCGCCATCAGGCCTGCCTCGCGCGCAAGGTGGGATCGAGCGCCTCCCGCAGCGCGTCGCCCAGCAGGTTGAAGGCCACCGCCATGGCCACGATGGTGGCGCCGGGGATGAACACCAGCCAGGGCGCGGTGGTGAAATAGCTCTGGTTCTCGAAGATGATGTTGCCCCAGGAGGGCGTGGGCGGTTGCACGCCGATGCCCAGGTAGGACAGGGTGGCCTCCAGCAGCACGGTGGTGGCGATGCCCAGCGTGCCCCACACCACGATGGTGGGTACCAGGTGCGGTACCACATGGCGAAACAGGATGCGCACCCGCGATGCGCCCAGGCTGCGCGTGGCCTCGATGAACTCGCGTTCGGTAAGCGACACCGTCTGGGTGTAGATCACCCGCGCGATCTGGACCCAGTTCACCATGGCGATCACCAGGGCCACGATCCACAGGCTGGGGGTGAACACCGCCGCCAGCACGATGGCCAGCAGCAGCGCCGGAAAGCACATCATCAGGTCGGTGAAGCGCATCAGCGCGTTGCCGGCAAAGCCGCGCACATAGCCAGCGGTGACGCCCACCAGGGTGCCGATGAGCAGCGCCACACCGTTGGCCACCACCCCGATCACCAGCGAGGTCTGGGCGCCCCAGATCACCCGCGAAAACAGGTCCCGTCCCAGCAGGTCGGTACCGAACCAGTACTTCGCGCTGGGAGGAAGCGGCGCCCCCTCGAGGGTGAGGCCATCGAAAAACGTTTCCTCTGGCGAATAGGGCGCGAACCAGGAGGCACCCGCCGCCAACACCAAAACCGACAAAACGAAAAAAGCGGCCGCGAGCGCGGTCTTTCTGGAAAACAATGCCTTCATAAGGGATATGTCCCGAAGACGACGGATATGGTGAGCACCGGCGACCAGCATGCCCGACCGCGCACGAGCGCCACGGGCCGACCCCGCCCTTGGACAGCCAACCGGCAAGGGCTCCTGCATCGTTTCCCGTTCAGGCGTCGCCAGCGTTTGTATCCGACATTACGCTGCACTGCAATACCGTAGAGCAATCTCACGGGTCCGCCAACCCTAAAGTTTCCCGCAGATCGGCAGATAAAACGCTCATCAGAGTTGGTCCCCGCCATCGAGGCCTCGTCCGATCGAGCCGGCACAGTGCCCGCGCGACCGATATCACCCCACTGGGCAGGGGCTGAACCCGGTGTCATCGGTACCCTCAACAACCCGATTCAATCCCCGTCAACCAAGCCAAACGGCGCGGGCAGCTTGCTCTGTCCGCAGCCATAACCGTCGGTACTCGATCCAACGGCACAGCCCAGGCTACGAACCGCATACGCGCGCCGTCGGCAGCAAATGAACCCAGGGATACCCGCCTCCAGCGAGCACGAAGCGCCGCACCCGGACTCCCGGGTAACGCTGCTCAACGAGGTTCGGCGTCAAGCAGCCGAGCGGCTCGGCCAGGGCATCGCCCGCGCCTTGCAGACGGTAACCGCAGAGTTGGACGCCCTCGACCGGGCATGCGCACCCGGCGATGGGCGTCACCATGATCTCGGCCTCGCCAATGCCTGGCGCGAGCTGCGCGACACCATCGAGGCGCGCGTGCAAAAGCGTCTCGAGGAGGCTTTCCAGCAGTGCGTTCGTGGAACGCGGCCGAGTCCGCACGCTTTCTCGGAAACCCGCGCCGCCTGGACCGAACTGTCGCTCATGGCCGATGGCGACCTTGAGGAGACCGTGCGCCTGGGCGACATGGCCGGGCGCCTGCGCGACGGCGCCGATGAGGAACTCGCCGCCTTCGACCAGCGCATGGCATGGTTGATCCCAGTGCAGCACCCTCGTCCCGAGGACAACCCGCTCGGGCCCGAAACCATCTGCGATGCCCTGCGCGCTTCCCTCACCCTGGTGCGGGGCGACCGCACATTGCGCCTGCTGCTGATTGCGGCTTTCCAGCACGCGCTGAGCGAAACCCTTCTGCCCCTCTACCAGAGCCTTAACGGCCTGTTGCGCCAGAACGGCGTGCTGCCGCACATCCGTTATGGCGACACGAAGAAACCCGTTCCAGGCAACGGCCCTGGTACCGGACCGCGTGTCACGAGCGCCGCCGTTGCGACGGAGGACGCAAACCTCGCCGCCCTGCTCAAGCGGGTACTGATGGCCATGGACGCCCGGCCAGCAGCGACTCCGGGAGAGGCCCTCAGGCCTGCGCCCTCGCCAGTCACCAGCCATGGCGTTGCGGCCGATATCCAGCCCCCTACGCAACCACTTGCGCCACCCGAGGTGATGACCGGGAAGCCCGCGCACGCACCCCGGGGCGAGTTGCTGCACGCCCTCGCCCTGGCGGAGCGCGGCGAGCGTTTCGCCGCGGATCGGGAAGTGCTCGAAGCACTGCAATGGAAGGAGGATTCGCAACGGGCCCCCGGGGCAGCCCACGAGCCTGGCGAATCGTCCCTGAGCAGCCCGGGCGAAGCCCAGCCGGTCAACGCGCTGCGCAAGCTCGGCCGGACGCCCCTCGCCGCTCGGCTGGACCCCATGGATGCACTGACCCTGGACATGGTGGCGCTGCTGTTCGAGCAAATCGTGGCCGACACGCGAATCACCCCGCCCATGAGGATGCTCATCCATCGCCTGCAGGTTCCCGTCCTCAAGGCGGCGCTGCTGGACCGAACCTTTTTTTCAGTCCCCGACCATCCGGCGCGGCGAACCCTGGACCTGCTGGGAAACATCTCCCGCACCGTGGGAGACCGGCTTCCGGCCTCCGGCGCACTCTCGCAACGCCTCGAGGCCTTGGTGGAACGCACCTCACGGGAATTCGATGGCGACCTGGGCGTGTTCCACCGTGCCACGACCGAACTCCACAGTCTGTGGCGCAACGCCACATTGGCTGCCAGACGGCATGCCCAGCGCGTTCAGGAACGCGAGCGCCTGGACACAGCCCGCCAGTGCGCAAGCGATGCATTGCGTGCCCGCGTGGCTGGCCACGCGATTCCCCGCCCGGTGCTGCACTTCCTCGCCACGGAATGGCTGAAGCTCATGATCTTCACTTACGCCACCAGCGGTCCGGACAGCCGTGGCTGGCAAAACGCCCTCGAGACCCTGGAAAACCTGCTGTGGACGCTCACCCCCAAGCAATCGCTCCCGGAACGTCACCGTCTGGGATCACTGCTGCCCCAGCTGCTCAAGTCCCTGCACAAGGGCATGGCGGCAATTGGCACGGCTGAGCCGGTGAAGGAGCGCTTCATCGCTGCGCTCATGCGGGGTCATGCACGCACCATCGGCGCCGGAGCGCAGGAAGCAATCGAAGCCCCCGCCATCGCCGCCAAGCCCCCAGCTGCCGCTACTGCAGCACGCTCATCCACCAGCAAACCCGCGGCGGTGGCGGCGCTGCCCGTCGCGGGAAGCAACGCCACGCCACTCACCTTGGCCGAGAAGCATGGTGATTCGACCGCCACCGCGCCACTCACCTTGGCCGAGAAGCCTGTTGGCTCGCACTCCGCCATGGAAAAGAAGCCTGCGGCCTCGACTTCCACCGAGCCACACGCCGCGCCACCCGCCGTCACGGCAGAGGCCCCACCGATGGGCAAGCCGCAACCCGCGCGCGTCCCGGTGGCGATCGTCCAACCAGCACCCCCTGCCGCCACCCCACGGAATGTTCCACCAGCAGCTCCCGCGGTCACGGTGCCCAACCCCTTCGGTGATGGCGAGATCGAGTTCGAAGAGGTGTCCTTTGGCGAATCCGCCGCCCCCGTTACTGCGGCCCCTGCCGACCGGCATACCCAGGCCGTCGCCAAGCTGCGCGAGGGTGACTGGATCGAACTGCGCGAGGAGTCGGACAGCGCGCCCGTGCAGGCACGCCTGTCCCACGTGGACAACCAGCGCGGCGCATACCAGTTCGCCGACCGCAAGGGCCAGCGGATCGCCGAGTATTCCCTCTTCCAGTTGACTTGCGAGCTGCGCAGCGGCCGCATCGTGCTGCTGGACAGCGCGCCGACACCAGGGCGTGCCGCCAGCACCTTGGGCGGTCTGCTTCGCAAAGGCGGCGGGCGGTCGGCCTGAACATCGGATCCCGCACGCCGCCCCGGCGCAGGGCTGGGGCTTGCGCGGCGTGCATCTCCCGTGGTCCACTTGAAAGCATGTTCATCGTGGTTCGCATCGGTTTTGCTTCGCACCGGGCTCGCCCACACCCGCGACTGGCCTCAGGCCGCGAGCGCTGATCGGTATCTCCCTGCCTGGCGGCGTCGATCCGTTGTCGGCATGCACCTTCACTGCTCTCCCGCCTCAAGGCGCCCAGATGGCGCAGACCACACCATGACGCATCGCACCGACGACCTTCGCATCCGTGGCATCAAGGAGCTTGCCCCGCCCTCGCACCTGCTGCGCGAGTTTCCCTGCAGCGACCGCGCCGCAGACTCCGTCGAGGCCGGCCGCCGCGCCGGACATCGCATCCTGCACGGCATGGAAGATCGCCTGCTGGTGATCGTGGGCCCCTGCTCCATCCACGACCCGGCCGCGGCGCGGGAGTATGCCGGCCGGCTTCTGGAGCAGCGCCACCGGCATGCCAGCGAGCTGGAAGTGATCATGCGGGTCTACTTCGAAAAACCGCGCACCACTGTGGGCTGGAAGGGGCTCATCAACGACCCTGACTTGAACGGCAGCTTCGACATCAACAAGGGCCTGCGCGTGGCGCGCGAGCTGCTCCTGGACATCAACGAGCTGGGCCTGCCGGCGGGCTGCGAGTTCCTGGACATGATCACGCCGCAGTACAGCGCCGATCTGGTGGCCTGGGGCGCCATCGGCGCTCGCACCACCGAGAGCCAGGTACATCGCGAGCTCGCCTCGGGCCTGTCGTGCCCGGTGGGCTTCAAGAACGGCACCGACGGCAACGTGCGCATCGCCGTGGACGCCATCAAGGCCGCCCAGCAGCCGCATCACTTCCTCAGCGTCACCAAGGCGGGCCATTCGGCCATCGTGGCCACCACCGGCAATGAAGACTGCCACGTCATCCTGCGCGGCGGCAGCAAAGCGCCGAATTTCGATGCCGCCAGCGTGCGCGCCGCCTGCGACGAACTAGCCCGCGCCGGACTCGGGCAACGGGTGATGATCGACGCGAGCCACGCCAACAGCCAGAAAAGCCCCCAGAACCAGATCCCCGTCACCCTCGACATCGCTGGCCAGGTGGCCAGCGGCGAGGCGCGCATCGTGGGCCTGATGGTGGAGAGCCACCTGGTGGCTGGCCGCCAGGACCTGGTGCCCGGCGCCGCGCTCACCTATGGCCAGAGCATCACTGACGGCTGCATTGGTTGGGAAGACACCACCCGCCTGCTGGATGCGCTGGCGCAGGCGGTGCAGGCGCGGCGCAAGGCGCAGGCGAGCGGCGAGGCGGCCTGAGCGCCCGCGAGGGTGCCGCGCCATGGCGCACCCTGGGTGAGCCGCTGTTGCACCGATACCGTCTGCCAGCGCTCCTGCGGCGCCCGGTCATGAGGGCAGCGCCGTGAGCCAGCCCGTTGGCCGCCAGGGCCGCCTCAAGGCTGGCAACGCCCACGGCACGGTGGCGGCGGCCTTCGGCCGCAGCTACCTCGTGGCCCTCGACGAAGGCGAAACCATCACCTGCTTCCCGCGGGGCAAGCGCAGCGAGATCGCCTGCGGCGACCGGGTGCTGGTGGCGCCCACCGCCCCGGGTCAGGGGGTCATCGAGGCGGCCGACCCGCGCTCGTCGCTGTTCTACCGTGCCGACAGTCATCGCCAGAAGCTGATCGCCGCCAACGTCACTCAGGTGGTGGTGGTGCTGGCGGCCTCGCCCAGCTATCACGAGGAACTGCTCAACCGTTGCCTAGTGGCCGCCGAGCACGCCGGCATCGGCGCGCTCATCGTGCTCAACAAGTCCGACCTGGATGGCGCTGCACGCGCGCTGCAATCGCTGCAGCTCTACGCCGGGCTCGGCTACGGCGTGCTGCCGCTGGAAGCACGCCGCGATGTGACGGCGTTGCGCCATCGGCTGGAAGGCCATGCCAGCGCGCTGGTGGGCCAGTCGGGGATGGGCAAGTCCACCATCATCAACGCCCTGCTGCCGAGCGCCGGGGCCGCCACGGCGGAGATCTCCGTGGCACTGGACTCCGGACGCCACACCACCACCCATGCCCGCTTGTACCGCCTCGGCCCGCGCAGCAGCGTGATCGATTCGCCCGGCATGCAGGAGTTCGGCCTGCACCACCTCTCGGTGCAGGACGTGGACCACGCCTTCGTGGAATTCCGGCCGTTCCTGGGCCAGTGCCGCTTCGCCAACTGCCGCCACCAGGGGGAGCCGGGTTGCGCCCTGGATGGGGCAGTGCTGTCGGGCGCGGTAAGCGCGCGGCGGCTGGAGATGTACCGCCGCATCGCCCCGGCGCTGTGAAGGCCGCGCCAGGCGCGGCGGGCCGCTTCACCCCGCCCAGTTGGCGAGGGTGAGCAGGCCGATGAGCAACAGCCAGAGCACGAGGGCCCGCCACACCAGGCCGCGTGCACCCTGCATGTGCTCCACGTCGGCCTCCTCACCCAGGCCCAGCTCCGGGCGCAGCGCCACCGAGCCGTCCAGGTGCAGCGCCTCGCCCAGCCGGACGCCGATGGCACCGGCACCGGCAGCGAGCACGATGCCCTCGCCGCGGTCGGGCCAGGCGGCAGCCTGGGTGCGCCAGCAATACACCGCATCCTCGAAGTCGCCCACGATGGCGAAGGACAGCGCTGTCAGGCGCACGGGCAACCAGTCCAAGGCGCGGAAGGCGTCGCCAGCGAAGCTGCCGAAGTTCTGCATGATGGCCTCGCCCGAGCCGGCCCAGCGCCGCTCCAGGCGCGCCGACAGGGCGTAGAGCAGCGCGCCACCGGGCCCCGACAACAGCGTGCCCAAGGGGCCTGGCAGCAGCGTGCCGAAGAGCGCCGGCAGGAACACGAACCAGGCCATCACACCGAAGGCATAGCGATGGGAAGCCGCCAGACCGCCCTCGATGGCCGCCTTGGCCACCTCGGCGGAGCTGAGCTCGGCGGCAGGCTGACCGCGCCAGGCGGCCAGCTGGCGGCGCGCCTCGTCGAGCTGGTCGGCGCGCAGCGACTCGAGCACCTCCCCATAACCGCGGCTGAACCGCCGCAGACCCATGGTGAAGTGCAGCACCGCCACGCTCCACGCCAGCCCGAGCAGCGCGTGCGCCGACGACAAAAGCAGGAACACCACTTCCCCGGCCACCACCAGCGGCACCACCGCCGCCAGCCAGCCAAACACGCCATGGCTGCGCTGGCCGGCGTTGCAGCCGCGCGCCACCGCATCGGCCCATCGGTCGAGCAGCCGCCCCACCGGGCCGGCGGGGTTGGGGGCGAGCACCTGCTCCAAGAGCAAGGCGATGATGAGGGAGAACAGGGCCACGGGAGAGAGGCGGGAGCCGCGCGCGAGGGTTGTGCCCGTCAGTCCAGGTAGCGCAACGCGCCGCGCGCCGCCAGCTCGGCCTCGTTCCAGAAGGCGAGCTTCTCGCCGCCCTTCACCCGCGCCTCGGCCTGCGCCTCCTTTTGCCGCACCACCTCCAGTTGCCGCGCCACCGCTTCGGCCTGGGCGAGGGGCACCACCACCACGCCGTCGCGATCACCCACCACGATATCGCCCGGATTGACATGCACGCCGCCGCAGGTGACGCCGCAATTCACCTCTCCGGGTCCGTGGGGAAAGCCGGCGTTGGGGCAATGGCCGCGGGCGAACATGGGCAAACCCGAGGCCAGCAGCCCGGGCACGTCGCGCACCAGGCCGTCGCACACCACACCCTCCACGCCGATACGCTTGGCCCACAGCGCCCACAGGTCGCCCACGGTAGCGGCGGTGTCGTTACCCGCCGTGGCCACCACGATCACATCGCCCGGCTGCACGTGGTCCAGCGCGGCCATGCACGCCAGGATGTCTATGGGAGCGCAGTAGGCCGTCACCGCCGGCCCGCAGATGCGCATGCCGGGGTCGAGGGGCTTGATGGAATGGTGCAGGCTGCCCATGCCGTTGCGCGCATCGGTCACGAAGCCGGTGGGCGCGTGGCGAAACGCATCGAGCAACGCCGCCGGGGGCCGCGGGATATTCCGCCGGATGGTGAGGGCCACGGGACTTCCGATCATCTTGCCGTCTCCTGGCGCGGCGGACCAGGCGCCCCCGCGGTGCCGTCAATCGTAGCGCAGTCGGAGACGCGCACCCGCCGCAGTGGTCGCAGGGCCGGCCGCTCAGCGGGTCAGGCGCAGGTACAGGCCGGGCAGTTTTTCCGGCAGCCGGTTCACGTGGTCCACCACCATGAAGTTGCGGCTCCCGAAGATGCGGCTCACGTAGGCATCGGCCTTGGGGTCGACGCTCATGCAGTAGGTAAGCACGCCCTGACGGCTCGCTTCCTCCACGGCCTTCTTGGCATCGAACATGAGGTACTGGCGGTCGTGCACGTCGACGTCGTGGGGCTCGCCATCGGTGATGAGCAGGATCAGGCGGCGCTCGGCGGCGCGCCCGCCCAGCCAGCGCGCGCCATGGCGGATGGCTGCGCCCATGCGGGTGGAGAGGCTGCCGCGCATGCCCGCCAAACGCGCCCGGGCGAGATCGTCTAAGGGGGCGCCGAAGTCCTTGAAGCGCAGGTAGTTCACTTCCTCGCGGCCGTTGGAGCAAAAGCCGTGCACGGCGAAGCTGTCGCCGATCTTCTCCATGGCCGTGGACAGCAGCACCGTGGCCTCGCGCGCGAGCGACAGCACGCTCGCGTTGCAGGCCTTCACCAGGTCGTTGGTGGATTCAGACAGGTCCAGCAGCACCAGCACCGCCAGGTCGCGGTCGCGGCGCTCCACGCGCACGTGCACGCGCGGGTCGGGCGTGCGCCCCTGGCGAAGGTCGCTCACGGCGCTCACCAGGGCGTCCAGGTCGAAGCGGTCGCCGTCCATCTGCTTGCGCAGCTTCACCGGCCTGCGCACCAGGCTGCCGCGGATCAGGCGGTCCAGGCGCTCCAGCAGGTCGGCGTTGCGCAGCAGGATGTCCTCCACCACCGCCGCGTCGCCCACCGGGGCGTGCCGCTCCAGCACCGTGGCCCACTGCGGCCGCGACAGGCCGATGAGGTAATCCCATTCCGGATGCTTCACCACCCGCACTGCGTCCACGGCCTCGCCCGCCTCGCCGCCGCCCGGGGCGTCCTCGCCCACCGGCTTCATGCCCGCGTCGGTGGCATCGTCGCGCTGCTCCTCCACGGTCTGGGCGTCCGGGTCGTCCACGGGATCGGGCTGGGCCAGCATCACCTCCTCGGCCAGGGCCGTGTCCTCGGGTTCGCCGTCGGGCTCCCACAGGAAGGCGTTGTCGTCGCGGTACAGCGGCTCAATCACCCATGTCTTGGCGTTGAACTGCAGGCGCATCTGGCCGATGTCGTTACCCAGCAGCGAGCCCAGCCGGCGAGGCATGCCCGTGTCGGCGAGGTCGCTGGCGGGATCGAAGAACAAGCGGCGCGCCTTCTGCACCCAGGGGCTGTCGTCCTGGAAGCCGGGGTCGAGCAGCGCGCGCGCCAGGCGCACGGCCAGTCCGGCGAAGGTGGCTGTGCCCTCCTCGGCTCGCGCCTCGTGGAATTGGAGCCACAGGCGGCGCAGGCCCGGCATCTGCCGGCAGGCCAGCAGTTCCACGCGGGCATCCTCGATCAAACCCACCAGCACCGTCTGGATGGGCCGCAGGCCGCCGCGCTTCATGGGCGTGCGCGGCGAGAAGGCCAGGTGCGCTGCCGCGTGCGCCACCGTGGCGCGGTACAGGTCGGCACCGCGCTCACCCGAGGCCGCCCGCCAGGCGTCGGGCAGGTGGACACCCACGTTGGAGAGGTAGGCGCGGCTCTGCTGCAGGGTGACGTGGAAGGGCCGCAGCTCCGTGCCTTCGTTCCACAGGGCGCGAAGGCCCAGCACCAAGCGCCGGCGCAGGTCGGAGAACTGCACCCCGCCCTCGGCGCGCAGGAAAAAGCGCGACTCGGGTGTGCGCAGGTCGAACCAGCCCTCCTGGGCGAACGGGTCGCGGGCATGGGCCTGAACACCCATAAGCGCCCAGGTGCGCAGGTCGCTCACCGAGAGGCTGGCCAGCAGCAGGTCCAGGTGGCCGAGCATGGGCTTCACGCCCTGCGGCGACTTCTCGGCCACGGTCTGCACGACCGCCAGGAACTCGGCGAAGCGACGCGGCTCGCGCAGGCGGCGCGCGGCCACCGGCGCGGCGGCGAACAGCGCCTCCATGGTGGCCTGGCTGGAATAGCCGTACACCGCCAGCGCGGTTTCCAAGAGGCCGTCCATGGCCTCCGCGCCCAGCTCCCGGGCCACCCGCGGCGCCTCGCGCAGGAAGGTGACGATGGCCGCCCAGGTGACGCCGATGGATTCGAGGCTGCGCACGGCGCGCAGGTAGGACTCGCGCCCGCGGGCGCCGAGGCAGGCGCGCGCCTCCGGCCAGGCGGCGCGCACCAGCTCCAGCTGCTCGCGGCCCAGGCCGGCGAGCAGATCGCGGTAGTCGTCGAGGTCGGCGCCCCGGCCGTTCATCGGCGCCCCGCGAGCGGGCGCACCGGCGCCCGCGGGTTGCGCGTGCCCGGCGGCCTGGCGAGGCGCCTGCCGCCGCCGCGCAGGCACGAAGCAGGCACACCGGGCGCCCCGGCGCCAACCGCGGCGCGCATCAGAAGAAGGTGGTCACCACCGACTCCAGGGCGTCGCGCATGTCGGGGTCGTCGGTGATGGGCTTGACCAGCGTCACCCGGCAGGCGGACACCGGGTCGATGCCGCGCGCGATGAGCCACCCGGCGTGGATGAGCATGCGGGTGGACACGCCCTCCTCCAGGCCATGGCCCTTGAGATTGCGCGTCTTCTCGCCCACCGACACCAGACGCCCGGCGATCTCGCCCGATACGCCCGCCTCGTGGGCCACAATCTCGATCTCGGTGTCGCGCGCCGGGTAGTGGAAGTCGAGCGCGCCGAAGCGCTGCTTGGTGGACTGCTTGAGATCCTTGAGGATGCTCTGGTAGCCGGGGTTGTAGGAGATCACCAGCTGGAAGTCGGGGTGGGCATGGACGAGCTCGTTCTTCTTCTCTAGCGGCAGGCTGCGCCGGGCGTCGGTGAGCGGGTGGATCACCACCGCCGTGTCCTGGCGCGCCTCCACCACCTCGTCCAGGTAGCAGATGGCGCCATGGCGCGCGGCCAGGGTGAGCGGCCCGTCCTGCCAGCGCGTTCCCTGGGCATCGAGCAGGTAGCGCCCCACCAGGTCGGAGGCGGTCATGTCCTCGTTGCAGGCGAGGGTGACGAGCGGCTTGCCGAGCTTCCAGGCCATGTACTCCACGAAGCGCGTCTTGCCGCAGCCGGTGGGGCCCTTGAGCATCATGGGCATGCGCGCGGCGTAGGCGGCCTCGAACAGGGGGATCTCGTCGGCCACGGGCCGGTAGTAGGGCTCGGCGGAGATGCGGTACTGGTCGATGACGCCGGGCGTCTCGTTGGGCAGGCTCAGGTTGCTCATGCAGGGCTCCAGGGAAATCGGTGCGGCGCTCACTTGCGCCGCGGCCCAGGCGGGGCACCGGTGGCGAGAACGCGCACGGCGACGAAGGCGGCGTGCAGCACCGCGCGCAGCGCGATGGCGTCGCGCGCCAGCACCCGCAGCCAGGCGCCGGCGCCGTTGGGCAGCAGCGAGGCCCCCGCCCAGGCGTCGGGGCTCGCCTCGAGACTGCTGCGCAGCGCCTCCAGCGCGCGGGCAGGATCGGCGCGATGCACGGCCAGCAGCGTGCCCTGCAAGGGGAAAGGCCCGTGCACGCCAGGCTGGCCCGACAGCACCGACTCGCCGGTGACGCGGAAGCGGTCGAGGACCAGCAGTTCTCCACCCTCGTCCTCCACGCGAGTCTCGGCGCGCAGCCAGTGGAAGGGCGCGCGGGCGCCAGCGGGGTCGTGCAGGAGGAAACCCTCGGAGGCGAGCACGGTGGCATCGGCCGCAGCGCGGATGGTGAGGCGCGTGTCCAGGCGCGCCGTGGGAAACAGGATCAGAGGGTCGGGCAGCCACTCCAGCAGCGCTCCCGGCGCGGCGTGCAGCACCATCTCCTGGTGTGCTTCTCCCTCGGGCATGGCGTGCACGATGGTGGAGGCGCCGGTGGTGAGGTGCGCCTGGGCGCCGGCGCCGGCGCTCGCGGCCAGGCCGAGGCGCTCGTGCTGGAACAGCCCGCCCGCGCAGGACTGCACGTACACGGTGGCAAAGCCGGCCGGATCGCCGGCGGCGTGAAGCACCCTTCCCACGTGGAAGGGGTAGGCCGCGTGCTGGCGGCGCAGGAACGTGGTGCCGTCCCCGCCCCGGGCGAACGCCAGGTTCACCTGCCGAGGCAGACGGGTGAGAGGCGCACCCTCGGCATCGAGCCTATCGGCCGTCAAAGAGCACCTCCCGCGCGATGGTCTCCACCACCGCGTCCACGCCCTCGCCCGTGGCGCAGTTGGTGAGCAGGACGGGGCGGCCGCCCCGCACCTCGTCGGCCTCGCGCCGCATGCGCGGCAGGTCGGTGCGGGTGTAGGGCGCAAGGTCGGTCTTGTTGATCACCAGCAGGTCGCAGGACAGCACGCCCAGGCCGCGCTTGCGCGGGATGTCGTCGCCGCCGGCCACGTCGATGACGAACAGCCAGTAGTCCACCAGGTCGAGAGAAAAGGACGAGGCGAGGTTGTCCCCGCCGGACTCGATGAGGATCAGCTCGAGCCCGGGGAAGCGGCGGTCCAGTTCGTCCGCCGATTGCATGTTGAGCGTGGGATCCTCGCGGATGGCGGAGTGGGGGCAGGCGCCGGTCTCCACCGCCAGCACGCGCTCGGGGGCGATGAGGCCGCTGCGGCGCACCCGCTCGGCATCCTCCTTAGTGGCGATGTCGTTGGTGATGACCGCGATATCCGTGCCCCGCGCCAGGAAACGCGGAATCAGCTGCTCCAGCAGCGCGGTCTTGCCCGAGCCCACCGGACCGCCTATCCCCACGCGGGCGGCAGTCCTGGGGCGGTTGCCCTGCACGGCCGGCCCTAGGCCGGCGGCGATGTCGTTCATGGGTAAGCCTCCGCTTCGGATCGCTCAGCGCAGCATATACCGCTGGGCCAGCGGCACCACGCTCGCCGGCTCGCAGCCAATCACCTTGCCGTCGATCATGACCTGGAAGGTCTGGGGATCGACGCTGATGTTGGGGCAGACGTCGTTGTGCAGCATGTGGGACTTGTTGAGCTTGCGCGTGCCGCGCACCGGGAGAATCTGTTTCTTCAGGCCCAGCCGGCCGGCGATGTCCGCCTCGATGGCGAGCTGGTTGACGAAGCAAGCCGACAGCGGCTTCTTCGCCTCGCCGAACGCCCCCCATTGCGGGCGCATCAGTAGCGGCTCGCAGGTCATGAGCGAGGCCGCGGAGTCGCCCATGGCGGCCCAGGCGATGAAGCCGCCCTTGACCACGAGCTCAGGCTTGATGCCGAAGAACGCGGGCCGCCACAACACGATGTCGGCCATCTTGCCCTTCTCCAGCGACCCCACGTGCTGGTCGATGCCGAAGGTGCGGGCGGCGTTGATGGTGTACTTGGCGATGTAGCGCTTGATGCGCTCGTTGTCGCCGATGCGGGTGGTCTCGGTGGACAGGCGGCCGAACTGGTCCTTCATTTTGGAGGCCAGCTGCCAGGTGCGGCAGATGACCTCGTTGATGCGGCCCATGCCCTGGCTGTCCGAGCCCAGTCCGGAGATGGCGCCCATGTCGTGCAGCACGTCCTCGGCGGCGATGGTCTGGGCGCGGATGCGGCTCTCGGCAAAGGCCACGTCCTCCGGCACCGCCGGGTTGAGGTGGTGGCACACCATGATCATGTCGAGGTGCTCGTCGAACGTGTTCACGGTGTAGGGATTGGTGGGGTTGGTGGACGAGGGCAGCACGTTCATCTGCCCCACGCAGCTGATCATATCCGGCGCGTGGCCGCCGCCGGCCCCCTCCACATGGTACATGTGGATGGTCCGGCCCTTGACGGCGGCCATGGTGTCTTCCAGGAAGCCCGACTCGTTGAGGGTATCGGTATGTAGCTGCACCTGGAAATCCAGCTCGTCCGCCACCGACAGGGCGGTGTCGATCACCGCGGGCATCGCCCCCCAGTCCTCGTGGATCTTCACGCCCACGCAACCGCCGGCGATCTGATCGTAGATGGAACGCGGCTTGGAGGTGTTACCCCGACCGAGGAAGCCGAAGTTCATGGGCCACTGCTCGGCCGCCTGCAGCATCTTGCCCACGTTCCAGGCGCCGCCGCAGTCGATGCCCACGGTGATGGGCCCGAGGGAGCCGCCCAGCATGGTGGTCAGCCCGGAGGAGATGGCGTGCTCCACCAGCTGGGCGGAGTCGAAGTGCACGTGCAGATCGATGCCGCCGGTCGTGGCGATGAGCCCTTCGCCGTCGCGCACCGTGGTGGCGGCGCCGCAGATCATTTCCGGGTGGACGCCGTCCATGGTGGCCGGATTGCCGGCCTTGCCGATGCCCACGATCCTGCCGTCCTTGATGCCGATGTCGCCCTTGACGATGCCGAGGACGGGATCGATGACCACCACGTTGGAGATGAGCATGTCGAGCGAGCCGGCGGCGCTGTCGTAGCCGGGCACGAGGCCGAGGCCATCGCGCAGCGTCTTGCCGCCGCCGTGGAGGCACTCGTCACCGGGCACGGAGAAATCGTGCTCGATCTCGGCGATCAGCGAGGTGTCGCCCAGCCGAACGCCGTCGCCCTTGGTGGGCCCATAAAGCTGCGCGTATTCCTTCCTGGAAATCCTGGCCATCTCAAGCCCCCTTGTAGCCGCGGCTGCGCGCGAGCTGCAGCGACTGTTCCTTGACGATGTCGCTCCGGGTGGAGCCGTTGGTCAGGCTGTTGAGGCCGTGAATCTCGCCGGTGCCGCCGAACAGCACCAGCGTGACCTCTTTCTCCTCCCCGGGCTCGAAACGCACGGCGGTGCCGGCGGGAATGTCCAGGTGCATGCCGAAGGCCTGGGCACGATCGAACTCGAGCGCCCGGTTGGCTTCGAAGAAGTGGTAGTGGCTTCCGATCTGGATGGGCCGGTCGCCGGTGTTGCGCGCCCGCAGCGTGGCCTTGCGGCGCCCGGCGTTGATCTCGATGTCTCCCTCGGCGGGGATGATCTCCCCGGGCACCGGCACTGCCTCCAGGGGCTTGCGCCCGGGGCGAATGGGATCGTGCACGGTCACGAGTTTCGTGCCGTCTGGAAAGGTGCCCTCGACCTGCAGGATCGGCATCATCCCGGCCACGCCCGGCATGACATCGTCGGTGGTGAGCAAGGTCGAACCGAAGGCGATGAGTTCCGCGACCGACCTGCCCTCGCGCGCGCCCTCGAGGATCTCGTCGGCGATGATGGCCGTGGCCTCGGGGTGGTTGAGTTTCAGGCCCTTGGCCCGGCGCTTTCGCGCCAGCTCCGCCGCGGTGTAGATGGTGAGCCGTTCGAGCTCGGTGGGTGTCAGCAGCATCGTTTTGTCTCCCTGTGTCGTCCTTGTTCCGGCCCCGCGCCGCCCCGGGCATCGACCCGCCGCCGGGCGCCCGCGCTGCCGCCCCGGGGCACCGAGAGCGCGCGCGGGCCTCAGCTGGCGAACAACCGCCCCGAGCCCGTCTCGTGCCGCATCATGGCGATCTCGGCCATGGGTGCGCTGCTGGCAATCTCCTCTACCGGCGGCGCGGGCCGCGCCGCCAGCGCCGCGATCTGGGCACGCCGCCCCAGCAGCACGCGCTGGGCATCCACATGGCCCAACACGCCCAGGCGCAACGCGGCGCTCACCAGGCCGGTGACAAGCTGGTGTGCCGACAGCGCCACGACTGCCTCGCGCCCGAGGCCGAAGGCGCGGCCAGCCCAGCCCTGCACCACCGCCAGGTTTCCCGGCGCCTCGCCGGCGGCCACCGCCTCGCGATACAGCGCTGCCTGCGGCGTGCGCAGTTCCTCGTGAACCTTCAGCAGGGCAGCGCCCAGGCGCCGGGCGCCCTCGCGGGCCTCGCGGGCGAGCGTGGCGGCATCCACCAGCCGGTCGATGGCGTAAACACTCTCCAGGTGATCGCCCGCCTCCCAGGCGGCCAGCAAGGCGGGCCGGTCGAAATGGGCCCAGCGGTGTTCGAGCTGCCCGGCCACGAATGCCTCCAGCCCGGCGCGATCCAGCAGGCGCTCGTTGCGTAGCGTCTCCAGGCCCCAGGAGAAAGCGTTGGCGCCGCTGGGGAAGAAGCTGTCGCCGAGCTGGAGCGCGGCGAGGGTGGCATCGAGCTCAGCCATGCCCCGCCACCCGCACCCGCCCATCACCCGTGAGCGCGGCGATGCGGACGAGATAGTCTTCGGCAGGGCCTTCCATGGACACGTGCAGCATGGTTCCCGCGAAGCGCACCTTCCAGTGCATGTTGCCGCAGAAATAGCCCAGTTCGATGGCAGCAGCGGTGTCGCGCGGCTCCAGAGCGAGCCACTGGGGCTCCTCGAGGCGCACCACCACGGCGCCTTGGTCATCCAGGCGCAGCACCGACCCGTTGGCGAGGCGTTCGCTGCGCTCGAGCAAGATGGCCGCTTCGGTGCCGCGGTCGGTGAATACGTGCAGGCGCCGGCGCGCGGTGTCGGCGCGGTTGAGGGTGACGTATTCCACCACGCCGCGGTGCGACAGCGCATGGAGCCGCTCTGCAGTGGCCGGATCCGAGGCGGAACCGACGATGGATGTGAGGCGAAGCATGGGACGGTGCAAGGGTGCGAAGGCGAGCCCGATGATAGATCCCGGGCCCCGTGGCCTCGCAACAGCGGCGGCCGCTCGAGCGGCCGCCGCGCTGCAACGGTTACTTGTGCACGGCTTCCTTGGTGGTGGGGATGCCGGGGATCGGGCACTCCTCCACGCCCACGGTATCGCGCGTGATGGCCTCCACCATCTCGCGGGTGCCCTCGGGGTCGGTGATCCACTTCTTGTAGAAGTCGTAGGGGCAGGCGGCCACGCCGTTGGCGTCCTCGCGGGAGTTGATTTTGCCCGTGTAGCCGCGGTGCAGCAGCTTGAAGAGGTGGTTCTGCGACTGGCCGGTCCGGCGCGCGTCGCGAATCAGCCCCTTGGAGAGCTGCGCGTACTGGATGCCGTATTCTTCTTCACCGCACTCGCCCAGCGTGCGGCCGTCGAAGCCCACGATGGCGGAGTGGCCGAAGTACGAGTACACCCCATCGAAGCCCGCGGCGTTCGCCACGGCCACGTAGACGTTGTTGGCCCAGGCCATGGCCTTGGCCATGATCACCTGCTGGTCCTTGGCGGGGTACATGTAGCCCTGGCAGCGCACGATGAGCTCGGCACCCTTCATGGCGCAGTCGCGCCAGATCTCGGGGTAGTTGCCGTCGTCGCAGATGATGAGCGACACCTTGAGCCCCTTGGGGCCTTCGGACACATAGGTGCAGTTGCCGGGATACCAGCCCTCAATGGGCACCCAGGGCATGATCTTGCGGTACTTCTGCACGATCTCGCCCTGGTCGTTCATGAGGATGAGGGTGTTGTAGGGCGCCTTGTTGGGATGGTCCTCGTGACGCTCGCCGGTGAGGGAGAACACGCCCCACACCTTGGCCTTGCGGCAGGCGGCGGCGAAGATCTCGGTCTCCTCGCCGGGCACCGTGGAGGCAGTCTCATACATCTCCTTCGAGTCGTACATGATCCCGTGGGTGCTGTACTCGGGGAAGATCACCAGGTCCATGCCGGGCAGGCCCACCTTCATGCCCTCGATCATTTCGGCGATCTTGCGGGCGTTGGCCAGCACCTCGGCCTTGGTGTGCAGCCGCGGCATCTTGTAGTTGACCACTGCCACGCCGACAGTATCGGCGCTGCTGGAAATGTCACCGTGTAGCATTTTTCACTCTCCTTCAGACTGTGGTTGAGTCGCTCGGGCGGGTGTGCCGCCAGGGAAATCCACGCTCGCGACGCCCTTGTCGCTGCGCGCTGTTGCAGCTCCGGACAGCCTGCTTGCCGCCGGCGCGTGATGCTGGTCAGATGGTGAGGAAGGCATGGATCTTCGCTGTATCCAGCTGGTCGCGCGGCGCCGCGTAGGCAAACTCGCCCTTCTCGATGATCAGGAAGCGGTCAGCCACTTCCATGGCGAAGGACAATACCTGCTCCGACACCAGCAACGCAAAGCCGCGCTCCTGCTTGAGCCGGGTGAGGGTGCGGGCGATGTCCTTGATGATGGAGGGCTGGATGCCCTCGGTGGGCTCGTCTAGCACCAGCACTTTGGGGTTGGACACCAGTGCCCGGGCAATGGCGAGCTGCTGCTGCTGGCCTCCCGACAGATTGCCGCCCTTGCGGGCGCGCATGTCGTGCAGCACCGGGAAGGTTTCGTAGATCCAGCCCGGCACGGTCTTGTCAGCCACATTCTCCATGCCGGTGAGCACGTTCTCCTCTACCGTGAGATAGGGGAAGATCATGCGGCCCTGGGGCACGAAGCCCATGCCTTGCGCCACGCGCTCGTAGCTGCGCGCCGCGCCGAGCTCGCGGCCATCCAGCACCACCTTGCCGCTGCGGGCCGGCAACAGGCCGATGAGCGACTTGAGCAGCGTCGTCTTGCCCATGCCGTTGCGGCCCATGATGGCGATGGACTCCCCGGCGGCGAGATCGAACCCCACGTCGCGAATCACGTGGCTGTCGCCGTAGAAAACGTTGAGTCCTGAAACGGAAAGCATCCAGGCGTCCTTTCAATGCCCTAGGTAGGTCTCGATGACCCGGGGGTCGGCCTGCACGTCGTCCATGCTGCCCTCGGCGAGCAGCTTGCCCTGGTGCAGCACCGTGACCTTGTGAGCGATCATGCGCACGAAGGCCATGTCGTGCTCGATCACCACCACCGAGCGGCCCTTGGTGATGCCGTTGAGCAATTCCGCCGTTTGCTCGCGCTCGCGGGCGCTCATGCCCGCCACCGGCTCATCCAGCAGCAGCAGTTCCGGATCCTGCATGAGCAGCATGCCGATTTCGAGCCACTGCTTCTGGCCATGGGACAGCAGCCCCGCCTTGGTGGAGAGCTGCTCGCGCAGGAAGATCTGGCTGGCCACGCCCTGAACCTTCCCCACCACGGCGGCATCGGGCCGGAAGAACAGCGAACCGAACACGCTGCGTTTCTTCGGCCAGGAGATTTCCAGGTTTTCGGCCACGGTCAGGTCTTCGTACACCGAGGGATTCTGGAACTTGCGGCCCACGCCGGCGCGGGTGATCTGGAACTCGATCATCTCGGTGAGTTCGAGGTTCTTGAACTTTACCGTCCCCGCGGTGGGCTTGGTCTTGCCGCAGATCATGTCGAGGAGGGTGGTCTTGCCCGCGCCGTTGGGGCCGATCACGCAGCGCAGTTCGTCCTGCTCCACGTAGAAGTTGAGACCGTCCACGGCCTTGAAGCCGTCGAAGGAGACGGTGAGGCCGTCTACCTGAAGGATGAGCGCGGCCATCTCAGGCGCCCCCGCCAGCGGCGCGCCCGCGCAGCCGGTCGAGCAGCCCGGCCAGCCCCGTGGGCAGGAACATCACCACCACCACGAACAACAGGCCGATGAAGTAGGGCCAGTACTCCACGAAATTCTCCGAGAAGAAGGTCTTGGCCCAGCCCACGATGAGCGCCCCGTACACCGCGCCCACCAGCGACAGCCGCCCGCCCACTGCTGCGTAGATGACCATTTCCACCGAGGGCACGATGCCCACCAGCGAAGGCGAGGCGAGACCCACCTGAATGGTGAACATGGCGCCGCCGATGGAGGAAAACAGCGCGGCCACCGCGAAGATGAAAGCCTTGAACAGCGCCGGGTCGTAGCCGGAAAAACGCACCCGGTCCTCGCGGTCGCGGATCGCCACCAATACCCGTCCCAGCCGGCTGCGCAGGATGAAGGCGCCGATGGCCACGCACAACAGCAGCAATCCGGCCGTGATCATGTACATGGTGACCTTGGAGCGGTCGTTGTCCAGGTCGTGGCCGAGGAAGGTCTTGAAGTCGGTGATGCCGTTCACGCCGCCCGTGTAGCCCTGCTGGCCGATGATGACGATAGCCATGATGGCCGACAGGGCCAGGGTGACGATGGAAAAGTACACGCCGCCCACCCGCTTGCGGAAGTTGGCGTAGGACAGCACGAAGGCAAGCAGCGGCGGGATCACCAGGATGGCTGCTACGGTGAACCATACGTGGTGAAAGGGCTCCCACCACCACGGAAGCTTCTCAACGCTGTTCCAGGACATGAAGTCGGGCAGGCCCTCCTGGCCGAAGAAGGCCGACAGGGCAGTGCCCGAGGATGAGTCCGCGTTGGCCGCCGCCTCGAGCTTGAGGAACATGGCCATCATGTAGCTGCCGAGCCCGAAGAACACGCCCTGACCCAGGCTGAGGATGCCACCGTAGCCCCAGATCAGAACGATGCCCACGGCACAGAAGCCCAGGCACAGGTACTTGGCCGCCAGGCCCAGCCGGAAAACATCCATGGCGAGGGGAAACACCACCAGCATGAGGGCCGCGAGCAGCCCGAAGCTGGCGACGCCCCACCAGTTGCCGCGGCGGCTGGAGGCGCCGGAGGCCACGGGGACGGAGACGGTTTCGCTCATGCGCGCCGCACCTTGGAGGCGAACAGCCCGTTGGGCCGGAAGTAAAGCACCACGATCACCAGCAGCAGGATGCTGGCCCGGGCCATGGAGCCGCTCATGGTGTACTCGAACCAGCTCTGCATCTGGCCGATCATGAAGGCCGAGGCGATGGTGCCCAGCAGGCTTTCCACGCCGCCGAAGACCACCACGATGAAGGTGTCCACGATGTAGGCCTGGCCGGTGGTGGGGCCGGTGGAGGCGAGCATGGTGAAGGAGCTGCCGGCGATGCCCGCCAGCCCGCAGCCCAGGGCGAAGGTGAAGGCATCCACGCGCTCGGTGTTGATGCCGGCAGCACCGGCCATGGGGCGGTTCTGGGTGACGGCGCGGATCCGCAGCCCCCAGCGGGTGCGGTACAGGAACAGGTAGACAGTAGCGGCGGTGACCACCGCCAAGGCGATGATGAAGATGCGCGACAGGGGCAAGGCGATGCCCTCGGTGACCGCCCAGGCGCCCTGGAGCCAGGACACGGTGGGCACCTCCACCTCCTTGGCGTTGATGAACTGGCGGAACAGCTGCTGTAGGATCAGCGACAGGCCCCACGTGGCGAGCATGGTGTCCAGCGGCCGCTTGTAGAGGAAGCGAATGAGCCCCCGCTCCAGCGCCCAGCCGAAGGCGAAGGTCACGCAAAAGGCCAGCACGATGCCCACCAGGAAGTAGATGCCGAACAGCCCCGGCAGGAACTTCGCGAAAAACATGGCGGTGAAATAGGTGGTGTAGGCGCCCATGGCCATCAGCTCTCCGTGGGCCATGTTGATCACGCCCATGAGGCCGAAGACGATGGCAAGCCCGAGGGCCATCAGGGTGAGGATGGTGAACAGGCTCAGGCCCGTGAAGGCCTGCATCGCCATCAAATCAAAGTTCATGAAGCGTTGTCCGGTGGACTCGCGCGGGGCGCGGCAAGCGGGAGCCGGCCCGCAGGCCGGCCCCCCCAACTCCGATGCCTTCAGGCCATTACAACTTCGGGAAGGGATTCGGCTCGATCAGCGGCGACTCGTAGATCATGTTGACCTGGCCGTCTGCCTGGAAAGTGCCGATGCGCGCGTGCTTCCACAGATGGTGGTTGCTGGCGTGGAACTTCACCTTGCCCTCGGGCGCATCGATTTCGAGGTTGCTGGATGCCGCCACGACCTTCTCCACGTCGAAGCTCTTGGCTTTCTCGGCCGCCATCTTCCACAGGTACACGCCGATGTAGCCGCACTCCAGGGTGTCGCCCACCACGCGGCCGGCACCGTACTTGGCCTTGAACGCCTTGACGAACTTGTCGTTGGCGCCGTTCTTGAGGCTCTGAAAGTAGCCCATGCAGGTGAGGGTGTCGGCGGTGTTGTCGGCACCGATGCCCGAAACTTCCTCTTCGGACACGGCCAGGGACAGCAGGGTCTGGTTCTTGCCGGTGATGCCCGCGGCGGTGAGCTGCTTGAAGAAGGCCACGTTGCTGCCGCCCACCACGCAGTTCAGGATGACGTCGGGCTTGGCACCCTTGATCTTGTTGATGACCGAGGAGAACTCGATGTGGCCCAGCGGGTAGTAGTCTTCACCCACCAGCTTGCCGCCGCCCTTGGCCAGCACGGCCTTGGCGATCTTGATGGTGGTACGCGGCCAGATGTAGTCGGAACCGATCATGTAGAACGTCTTGCCCTTGTTCTTCATGAGCCATTCCATGGCGGCGATCACAGACTGGGACGCCTCCTGCGCCGTGTACATGATGTTGGGCGACTGCTCCAGACCCTCGTAATAGGTGGGGTAGTACAGCAGGCCCTTGGACTTCTCGAACACCGGCAGCACGGCCTTGCGGGAGGCGGAGGTGTAGCAGCCGAACACGGACGCCACCTTGTCCTTTTCGATGAGCTTGCGGGCCTTCTCGGCGAAGGTGGGCCAGTCGCTGGCACCGTCCTCCACCACCGCCTCGATCTTCTGGCCCATCACGCCGCCGGCCTTGTTGATCTCCTCGATGGCCAGCTGCTCGGCGTCCACCACTGACTTTTCGGCGATGGCAATGGTGCCGGTGAGCGAGTGCAGGATGCCCACCTTGACCGTGTTGGCCTGCGCGCCCGCCGTCCGGATGTTGAGCATCGGGAAGGGCACGGCTCCCGCCGCGGCGATCGCGGACGAGGTCTTGATGAATTGACGTCTGTTGAAATTACTCACGGTCTCTCCTTGTCCGGGGCTCGGGGCCCCTAATGGTTGGCACGTCGATTGAGAAGTCACAGCACCGCCCTCGAGGGTCGCGCCCGCACCACACGTGCGCACCGCCCGCCCGCCGGACGAAAAAAAAGCCCGAACCCCGGAAAAATCCGGCTCTCGGGCTTCTTTGCCTGTGGTCGGTGCGACGCCTGTGTCGCGCTGACCGCTATGAGGTGGCGCGCGCCGGTTGCGCCGCCGAACGCTTTTGAGCAAAACGGAGACCACCTGATCGCCGCCCTGCAAATTGCGTGGATCGTGCCATCGAACTCATTGAGATTGCAAGCGAATATGGACGGGCAACGCCGACTCGGGAGGAGCGCTGCGGGATCGTAGAACCGGCATGGCGCTCTTAATTGGTGCGAGACATGAAGAGAATGCCCGATATCGGGGCATTCATTCGTGCCTGCTTGAGCACGCTAGAATGTGGGCATCCGTGTCATTCCCAGCGCATCCCGGCCTCCGGCACCGCGATTTCCGTGGCAGGTGCAGGAATTGCTCCAGCGCTGCATCACTCCGCACGGGCGCATTGCCAACCCGGCTGCCGGCCGCAAGGAAGCGGCCCCGAGCCACGGCCGGAGGAACGCAGCACAACCGAGAAGACCCAATTTTATGAATTTGCGAACCGGTGCTCCCGTACGCGTGGGCATGCTGTTCTCCGAGACCGGCGTGACGGCGGCCATCGAGCGCTCCGAACGCCTGGCCACGCAGCTTGCGGTTGAAGAAATCAACGCATCCGGCGGCATCGGCGGGCGCCCGCTTGAACTCGTATCCCACGATCCCCAGTCCAGCCCGGCCGCCTACCGCACCCTGGCCGAATCGCTGGTGGCCGATGACGGCGTCAAAGTGATTCTGGGGTGCTACATGTCCAGCACCCGCAAGGCCGTCTTGCCGGTGCTCGAACGCTGGAATGCGCTGCTGCTCTACCCCACGCTCTACGAGGGCTTTGAATACTCGCGCCACGTGTTCTACACGGGGGCGGCCCCCAACCAGAACAGCGTGCAACTGGCCGAGCACATGACCCGCAGCTTCGGCTCGCGCGTGTTCATGGTGGGATCGGACTACGTGTACCCGCACGAATCCAACCGCATCATGAGCGACCTTGTCTTCGAGCGCGGCGGCGAGAAGGTGGCCGAGATCTACCTGCCCCTGGAGGCGAAGCCGGAAGATTTCCGGGCCATTGTCAAACGCATCAAGACCCAGCAGCCCGACTTCATTTTCTCCACCGTGGTGGGCGAGGGCACCGCCATGCTCTACCGGGCCTACGCCGAGGCAGGGCTGGATCCGGCGCGCATGCCCATTGCCAGCCTCACCACCACCGAGGCCGAGATCAATTCCATGGGAGCGCAATTCGCCGTGGGTCACCTCACCTCGGCGCCCTATTTCCAGTCGCTGGACACACCCGCCAATCGCCGCTGCGTCGCATCCTTCAAGGCGCGTTACGGCGATGACAAGGTCACCAACCAGTGCTGGGAGGCAGCCTATTTCCAGGTGCACCTGCTGGCCGATGCCATGCGCCGCACCGATCCCGACGACGTGGAAGCGCTGCTGCGCGCCCTGCCCGGTTCGGAGTTCGGCGCACCACAGGGCCGCGTGCGCGTGGACGAACACAACCACCACACCTGGCTCAAGCCGCGCATCGGCCGGGCCCGCGAGGACGGGCAGTTCGACATCATCGAGGAGGCCCGCTCCTGGGTGCGGCCCGACCCCTACCTGGTGTCGCACACCCTGGAGGACTGGAGCGTGCGCGTGAAGCTCGAGAGCGCCTGAAACGGCCGTGGCCACCGCCGCTCCGCCGCGCCCCGATGGCGCCACTCCCGCGCTGCTGCGCGACCTGCGCTCGCTGCAGGTAGTGGTGTTCCATCCCGACGACGCGGACGGTCAGGAACTGCTGGGACAGCTGCGCCGCATCGGCTGCCAGGTGAAGGCCTTCTGGCCGCCCCAGGAACGGCTGCCCGAGGACACAGGGCTAGTGTTCTTCGCCGTGCGGCCCGAGGCGCTGGCCGAGGAGCCCGCCTGGCTCAAACGCGACCCGCTGCCGCCGGTGATCGCCGTGGTGAACTACGAGAACCCCATCACCATCGAGGCGGTGCTGCGCCTGAACGCGGCGGGCATCGTGGCCTCGCCGGTGAAGTCCTTCGGCATCCTGTCGGCCACGGTGGTGGCGCTGTCCCAGTCGCTGCGCGCCCGCGAGCGCGAGCGCTACGTGACGCGCCTGGAGCAGCGCCTGGCCGGGCTGCGCAAGCTCGCCAAGGCCAAGACCGTGCTCATGCACTCTCGCGGCATCGGCGAGGAGCAGGCCTACCAGTTGATACGCTCCCAGGCCATGGCCAAGCGCGTCACCACCGAGGAGATCGCCGACGCCATCATCAAGGCCAACGACATCCTGTCCTTCGAGGGCAAGTAGGGCGCGAAGCAGGGCCGGGCCGATGGTCCGGCAGCGCCGTGCGCCACGAGGCAGTGCAGCAGCGGGGACGGCTATCCTCCCCACGCATCCCAGACAACCGGGCGCGCCAGACGGGCCGTCCCTTCTTCCGGAGACCCTCATGAACACCACCCGCACCCTGCTGTTTTGCCTCGCCGTCTTCCTGGCCGCCTGTTCGAAGCAGGAGGACCCTGCCAGCGCGGCGGGCGCCGCCAGGGAAGCCGTCAAGGACGCCGCCGGAGAGGCGAAAAATGCGGTGGAGGCCGCCAGGCAGTCGGCCCAGCAGGCGGTAAACAAGGCTGGCGAGGCAACCCGGGAGGCCGTGGACAAGGCAACCGGCGCGGTGGAGGCCGGCGCGGACAAGGCCAGCGACGCAGTCAAGGATGCCGCCGCGACGGCGCGGGACGCGGCGGGCAAGTAACCCGCGCCAGGCGTCGCCTCAGAACAGAAAGTAGCGCTGCGACATGGGCAGCACCTTCGCGGGCTCGCAGGTGAGCAGCACGCCGTCGGCACGCACCTCGTAGGTCTGGGCGTTGACTTCCATCCGGGGTGTGGCCGTGTTGAGCGGCAGGTCGCGCTTCTTCACACCGCGCGTGCCCTGCACCGCCACCAGGCGCTTGGCCAGCCCCAATTGGCGCCCGATGCCGGCGGCGAAGGCGGCCTGCGAGACGAAGGTAAGCGAGGTGCTGGCGCAGGCGCCCGCGAAGGCCGCGAACATGGGCCGGTAGTGCACCGGCTGGGGCGTGGGAATGGAAGCGTTCGGGTCGCCCATGGCGGCGGCGGCGATGGCGCCGCCCTTGAGCACCAGGCTCGGCTTGACGCCGAACATGGCCGGCTTCCAGAGCACCAGGTCGGCGAGCTTGCCCGCCTCCACCGAGCCCACCACATGGGCGACACCGTGGGACAGGGCGGGATTGATGGTGTATTTGGCGATGTAGCGCCGCGCACGGAGGTTGTCGTTGTCGCCGCTCTCCTCAGGGAGGCGGCCGCGCTGAAGCTTCATCTTGTGGGCCGTCTGCCAGGTGCGCAGGATCACCTCGCCCACCCGCCCCATGGCCTGGGAGTCCGAGGACATCATGCTGATGGCGCCCATGTCGTGGAGGATGTCCTCGGCGGCGATGGTCTGGGGCCGGATGCGCGACTCGGCGAAGGCCACGTCCTCGGGAATGGACGGATCGAGATGGTGGCAGACCATGAGCATGTCGAGGTGCTCCTCGAGCGTGTTCACGGTGAAGGGCCGGGTGGGGTTGGTGGAGGAAGGCAGCACATTGCCCAGTTCCACCACCCTGATGATGTCCGGTGCGTGGCCGCCGCCTGCCCCCTCGGTGTGGAAGGTGTGGATGGTGCGGCCCTTGAAGGCGGCGATGGTGGTTTCCACGAAGCCCGCCTCATTGAGCGTGTCGGTGTGAATGGCCACCTGCACGTCCATCTCGTCGGCCACGGCAAGGCAGTTGTCGATGGTGGCGGGCGTGGTGCCCCAGTCCTCGTGGAGCTTCAGGCCGATGGCCCCGGCGGCCACCTGCTCGCGCAGCGGGTCGGGCAGGCTGGCGTTGCCCTTGCCAAGGAAACCCAGGTTCATGGGGAAGGCCTCGGCGGCCTGCAGCATGCGGTGCATGTGCCAGGGCCCGGGCGTGCAGGTGGTGGCGAAGGTGCCGGTGGCCGGGCCGGTGCCGCCGCCGATCATGGTGGTGACGCCCGACATGAGCGCCTCCTCGATCTGCTGCGGGCAGATGAAGTGAATGTGGCAGTCAATACCACCGGCGGTGACGATGAGCCCCTCGCCGGCGATCACCTCGGTGCCCGCGCCGATGGCGATGGTGACACCCGGCTGCACGTCGGGGTTGCCGGCCTTGCCAAGGGCCGCGATGTGGCCGTTCTTGATGCCGATGTCGGCCTTGACGATGCCGGTGTGGTCGAGGATGAGCGCGTTGGTGATGACGGTGTCGGCCACCTGGGCAGACACCCCCTGCCCCTGACCCATGCCGTCGCGGATCACCTTGCCGCCGCCGAACTTCACCTCCTCGCCGGGCACGGTGAAATCCCTCTCCACCTCGATCCACAGCTCGGTGTCGGCGAGCCTCACCCTGTCGCCGGTGGTGGGACCGTACATGCCCGCATAGGCGTTGCGCGCGATCTTCATGACGCGCTCTCGAGCCTGCCCTGCACCTTCTGCTGGAAGCCGATCACCACCCGCTCGCCCGCGTAGGGCACCAGCTCCACCTCGCGCGCCTGGCCGGGCTCGAAACGCACCGCCGTGCCGGCGGGGATGTTCAGGCGCATGCCCCGCGCCGCCGCGCGGTCGAAGTCCAGCGCCTGGTTGGTTTCGAAGAAGTGGTAGTGGGAGCCCACCTGAACCGGCCGGTCGCCGGTGTTGGTGACGGCGAGCTTCACCACCGGGCGGCCGGCGTTGAGCTCGATGTGCCCGGGGGCGGTGCGGATTTCACCAGGGATCATGGTCAGCGGATGGGGTTGTGGACGGTGACAAGTTTGGTGCCGTCGGGGAAGGTGGCTTCTACCTGGATGTCGGGAATCATCTCGGGCACGCCCTCCATGACGTCGTCGCGGGCAAGCAACGTGGCGCCGAAGCCCATGAGTTCAGCCACGGAGCGGCCGTCCCGCGCCCCTTCCAGGACCGCCGCCGTGATGTAGGCCACGGCTTCGGGGTAGTTGAGCTTCAGGCCGCGGGCCTTGCGCCGCTCGGCCAGCAGGGCGGCGGTGAATATGAGCAGCTTGTCCTTCTCGCGGGGAGTGAGTTCCATGGGTGACCGGGTCGGGTGCGCGGCGCAGAATGCCGGCTGCGGTACGCAATGCAGGAATGGCGGGATGAAGGCGGGTCGGGACCGGATTCGCGCAACAGGGCGGGCGAATGTTAGCGCCGCCGCGCGCCTTCAGTCATCCCGAACCCGTCCGCCGCCACGGCCATGCCCCGAGGTCGGCCCGTCAGGAGGACTCGCCGCCAGCCTGCTCCAGGTCGCGCTCCACGAGCGGCCGCACGCGCTCCAGTGCCTCGTGCAACAACTCCTCGGACAAGGCGTTGAGGGACTCGGCCAGGATGTCGCCGGCCTCTAGTGCAGATTCCGGCAGGGCCTCGGCCTGCAGGTTCGCCACCAGCACGGACGCGGCGCCGACGGTGAGCAGCAACTGTTCACGCTCCTGCACCAGGAGTTCGATCTCGCCGCGCAGCAGGGCGACTTCGTCGGCAGCGGTGGACATGGTCGGCAATATGGAAGGATTGGACACGGTTCGAGTGTGCCACAGACCGAAGCACCAAAGCGGCACGCCCGGGCCCAGGCACGCATCGAAGCAGTGCGCCCACACCGGCCCCAGCCCGCTGATTCATGGAGTTCGAACCTGCGGGACCGCCCGGAACTCCCCGCCAGCGCTTGATCTTCACCAACAACCCGGTACCTGGCACTAGGCTTGCAACAATGGAACCAGACGGTGAGCAGTTTCGCGGCCGGTGTTTCGCGGAGCTTCGTCAGGGGAGCTAGGGTTCCGGTCCGGGTACAGCGCGGACGCTGGTCCGAGAGCGCCCCGGCCTGCGGGTTCAGTGGCAGGCTCCACGGAGGGACAAAAGCCCGGGAGAGCGGAACTGCTCTCTCTGCTTTCGGCCTCCAAAGGAGCTTTTCATGCGCCCCGCGACCAAACACCGTGTTCTTGGCAGTTTCTTCACCTCCTTCTCCTTCAAGGGCGCCCTCGGTGCCCTGTTTTTTTGCCTCGCCAGCGCCACGGCTCTGGCGGCCGGCAGCGCCAGGATCGGCACCGTCATCTGGATCGGCTACGGGCCTTTCTACGTGGCCGACCAGCTCGACCTGTTCAAGAAGTCAGGCGTGAAGGTCACCATGCAGGTGTTCACCGACCCCGCGCTCATTCCTCCGGCGGTGACGGGGGGCTCGGTGGACGGCGGCATGATCACCTACGACCAGGTGGTGAGCTCGGTGGCGAAGGGCTCCACCATGCGGGTGGTGCAGCCCATCGACTACTCCAACGGCGGCGATGCCATCGTCGCCGCCGTGGACGTCAAGTCCGTGAAGGACCTGAAAGGCCAGAAAGTGGCCTTCAACCCGCTTTCCCCCTCGGACTTCCTGCTCTCCTACGCGCTGCAGAGCAACGGCCTGAGCGAGAAGGACGTGAAACCGGTGAACATGAGCCCCGAGGGCGTGCCTGCCGCCATGGCCTCGGGCAGCGTGAAGGTGGGCGTCACCTACGAGCCCAGCGTCTCGGAGATCACCGCCATGGGCGGGGGCGGCAAGTTCAAGGTGCTCTACTCCAGCAAGGACGCGCCCGGCCTGATCACGGACGTGCTGGTGTTCAAGTCTGAGTACATCAAGAAGAATCCCGAGGTGGTGAAGGCCCTTATCCAGGGCTACGTGGACGGCCTGGACTACATGAGCAGGAATCCGGCCGAGGCTGCGAAACTAATCGGCAAGGTCATGGGCATTTCCGCCAAGGAGGTGCTGGAGCAGCTGCCCGCCGTCTACAACCCCACGCTGGCCGAATTCCCCAAGGTGTTCGACATGAGCAAGGAGACCACCTCGCTGCATACCAGCGGCGCGGTGATCGCGAAGATCCTCAAGGCCAAGGGCGAGATCAAGGCCATTCCCCGGACCGAGGACACCTACGACGACTCCGTTGCCCGAAGCATGATGAAGAAGTGATTTTCCCGCCGGCGCGCCCATGCGCGCCGGCGGAACCATGACCACGAGCCTTGCCATGAACACCCGCTCCGCCTCACTGTTCCGCTCGCCCCGCGGCGCGCTCCCCAACCTCCTCGCCCTGGGCTGGACCCTGCTCGCCTACCCTCTGGGCATCGGGCTGCTCATGGCAGACCCCTGGTGGGCCAATCTCGCCGGCGTGCTGGTCACCGCCCATGGGCTGGTTTTCGCCGCCTACTACATCCACGAGTTCGCCCACCATTCCATTTTCCGCTCGCCGGCGGCCAACCAGCGCTGGGGCGTGCTCATGACCTGGCTCACGGGCGCGTGCTACGCCACCTTCGAGGCGCTGCGGCGCAAGCACATGCGCCACCACCTGGACCGCGCGGACGTGCTCACCTTCGACTACAAGGCCTTCCTCGACCGATCGCCGCGCTGGGTGGGGCGCGCGGTGGCGGCCCTGGAGTGGGCCTACGTGCCCGCGGTGGAACTGATCATGCACGGCTACGTGATGGTGCTGCCCTTCCTGCGCAAGGAGCGCGCGGCGGAGCGGCCAAGGCTGCTGGCGGTGATGGCCGTGCGCGCGGCGCTGTTCGGGCTGCTCGCCTGGGTGTCGCCCAAGGCGCTCGTGCTGCACGCGGTGGCGTGGATCCTCATGGCGCACGTGCTGCGCTTCACGGATGCCTACCAGCACACCTTCGACGCCTTCGCCGTGCTCGAGGACGGCGCCCCGGTACCCGCCGACAAGGTCCGCGACCGGGATTACGAGCAGGCCAACACGTACAGCAACCTGGTGTCGGTGGCCCATCCCTGGCTCAACACGCTCCTGCTGAATTTTGCCTACCACAACGCCCATCACGAGCGCCCCATCGTCCCGTGGCACGACCTGCCGCGCCTGCACCGCGATCTCTTCGGCGAGCAGTGCGAGCAGGTGATCCCCATGGCCGACCTCCTGCGCGGCTATCACCGCGACCGCGTGAAGCGCATCACTTCCGCCGACTACGGCGAGGTGGGCAGCGGCCCCGGCAAGGCGGAGCGCTTCCTGGGTGCCTACGGCGTGTCCTTCCTCACCGCCGTTTGACCCGCGGCTGCGCGCCATGACCGTCACGACATCGCCCTCTCCCCAGTACCATCTCGAAGGGATGCCGGTACTGGTCACCGGCGCAGCCACCGGCATCGGCGTGGGAATCGCCGAGGCGTTTGCGCGGCAGGGCGCCCGGCTCGCGGTGACGGACCGCGACGCGGCGCGCCTGGGCGTGGTGGCCTCCGCGCTGGGCGCCGAGTGCTTCGTGACCGAACTCGACGACCCGGAATCGGTGAGCGCCCTGGCGCACGCAGCACGCGAGCGGCTCGGCAAGCTCGCCGTGCTGGTGAACAACGCCGGCACCGAGTACCCCACGGCGCTGGACGACGCTTCGCCCGACGCCATGGAGCGCTGGCAGTGGCTGATGACCAACAACGTCTCCTCCATGGTGCGCGTCACCCGGGCGCTTCTGCCCCTCATGGGACCGGGCGCGAGCATCATCAACCAGTCCTCCATCTGGGGTCACACGGCCGTGGGCGGCTTTTCGGCCTACGTGGCCAGCAAGCATGCGGTCCTGGGGTTGACGCGCTCGCTGGCGCACGAACTGGCCCCGCGGGGCATCCGCGTCAACGCCGTTTGCCCCGGATGGGTGCGCACCGAGGCCTCCATGCGCTCGCTGGCGGCCATGGCCCGCGAGCAGGGCCGCCCCGAGGAGGCGGTGCTGGCCGACATCGTCGCCGCGCAGGCCGTTCCGAAGCTGCTCGAGCCGGCCGACATCGCCGGGGTGTACCTGTTCCTCGCCAGCAGCGATTCGGCCACCCTCACCGGGCAGTCGCTGTCGCCGTGCCACGGCGAAGTGATGCTCTGAGTCGTGAGGTTTTGTCTGCCATGTCCATCCTGAAACTCTGCCACAGCCCGCGCCGGCCCGCGAAGACGCCTGCGCGCTGCAGCAGCCCCGGAGCCTGTCCGTGAGCGGGGTGCTTGCAGGACGCACGGCGCTCGTCACTGGCGCGGCCGGCGGCATCGGGCGCGCCGTGGCCGAGGCCTTCGCCCGCGAGGGCGCGGCCGTGGCCGTGAACCACCTGCGCGCCGGGGAGGCCGCCGCGGCGGTGGTGGATCACATCAGGGCCTCGGGTGGGCGGGCCATGGCCTTCGAGGCCGACGTCACCCGCAGCGCCGACGTGGCCGCCATGGTGGCCGCGGCGGAATCCGCGCTAGGGCCCCTGGACATCCTGGTGTGCTGCGCCGGGGTGATCCAGGAGAAGCCGCTGCTCTCCACCACCGAAGCCGACTGGGACTTCGTGGTGGACACCGACCTGAAGGGCGTGTTCATCTGCTGCCGCGAGGCCATGCGCGGCATGGCCTCGCGCGGCCGGGGCGCGGTGATCAACATCGCCTCCGAGCTGGGCCACCTGGGGCGCGAGAACTTCGCGCCCTACTGCGCCGCCAAGGCGGGCGTCATGGGCCTCACCAAGTCGCTCGCCCGGGAGTTCGCGCCCGCCATACGCGTCAACGCCATCGCGCCCGGGCCTGTAGACACGCCCATGCTGTCACTCGCGCACATGAGCGCCGAGGTGCTCGCGCGGGAGCAGGCCATCCCCGCCGGGCGCGTGGGCCGGCCCGGGGAAATCGCCGCCACCGCCGTGTTCCTTGCCTCGGAAGCGGCCAGCTTCTTTCATGGCCAGGTGCTGGGCCCCAACGGCGGCGCTCACATGTAGCCACAACGGGAAAATCCATGACCGACACCGCCCTGAAACCGGCTCCCTCCCTGTGGCGCGAGCGCGAAGGCGCACTGCCCAACACGCTCGCCATCGGCTACGCCACCCTCGGCCATACCGCCGGCCTCGCCCTGCTGCTGGCCGACAACTGGTGGCTGCGCCTGCCCGGCGTGCTGCTCACCGGCCACACCATGGTGATCGCCGCCTACCTGATCCACGAGGCCGCCCACTACACCCTGTTCCGCAGCCACGCACACAACCGGCGGGTGGGCGAGCTGATGGGGTGGATCTGCGGCGCGGCCTACTGCGGCTTCGAGCGGATCCGCCACATGCACATCCGCCACCACCGCGACCGGGCCGACGTCACCGTGTTCGACTACAAGGCGGCGCTGCGCCGCCATCCGTGGCTGCGCCGCCTGGTGCAGGCGCTGGAGTGGGCCTACGTGCCGACGGTGGAGGTGATCATGCATTTCCAGCTGGTGGCGCGGCCCTTCACCCGGGCGGCGGAGCGCCATCGCCGGGGCCGCGTGCTGGTGGTGGCCGCCACCCGGCTCGCGCTGTTCGCGCTGATCTTCGCCATCTCGCCCGTGGCACTGCTGCTCTACGCGGCGGCCTACTGGCTGCTGCTCACCACGCTCAACTTCTTCGACGCCTTCCACCACACCTTCGAGCAGATCTTCACCGGCGAGAACGACCCCGTGTCCATGGACGGCCGGGACCGCGAGTACGAGCAGGCCAACACCTATTCCAACGTGGTATCGGTTCGCCACCCGTGGCTCAACCTGCTCACGCTCAACTTCGGTTACCACAATGCCCACCACGAGCGCGCCGCGGTGCCCTGGTACCGGCTGCCCGCGCTGCACGCCGAGCTGTTCGCCGGCAGCCCGCGCGAGCTCATGCCCCTCTCCCAGCTGCTGCGCACCTTCCACGCCAACCGCGTGCGGCGCGTGTTCGACGACCACTACGGCGCGGTGGGCGAGGGACCGCGGCGCGCCGACGGCTTCGTGGGCGCCCACGGCGTGTCCTTCCTCACCGTTCCGTGACGTCGTCCGCGACCCACCGGGCAGCCGTGCTGGCGTTGCTGGTGAGCGGCGCGCTGTGGGGTACCACGTGGATGCCCCTCAAGCACTTCGCCGCGGCCGGCCTCACCGGGCTCACCCTCACGCTGTGCACCTACGGCCTGCTGGGCGTGCTGGCGCTGCCCTGGCTGCTCAAGGCGCGGCCGCGCTGGTGGGGCAGCCGCCGGCTGCTGCTGCTCATGGGCGTTCTGTCGGGCCTGTCCAATGCCTGCTGGGTCACGGGCTTGATGTTCGGCCAGGTGACGCGCGTGATGCTGCTGTTCTACCTGATCCCGGTGTGGGCGATGCTGGGCGCGCGGCTGTTCCTGGGCGAGCCTGTCACCCGCCTGCGCCTGCTGGCGGTGGTGATGGCCGTGGGCGGTGCGGTGCTGGTGCTGGGCGGCCCCGGGGCCCTGGCTGGCCCGCCCCAGCCCCTGGACCTGCTCGCCGTGCTGGCGGGCCTGCTGTTCGCCGCCTCCAACCTGTGCGCGCGCGCCGCCTCGGAAGTGCCCGTGCCGGTGAAGGCGGTGGTGGTGTTCGCGGGCTGCGCGCTGGTGGGCGGCGCGCTGATCCCCGTGGTGGATCACGCCCTTCCGCCCATCGAACCGCCGCTTGCGCTGGAGCTGGCCGCCTTCGCCCTGGTCTGGATCACGGCGGCCATGTTCACCCAGGCCTACGGCATCACCCACCTGGAAGCCGGGCGCGCCGGCGTGCTGCTCGTCTTCGAGCTGGTGGCCGCGGTGGCAACGGCAATGGTCTTCGCGGGCGAACGCCTGGACTCCGCCGGATGGTTCGGCGCCGCCCTCATCGTGACCGCGGCGCTCCTGGAAACGCTGCACACCTCACACGTACCCGAGCAAGGAAGCCCCCCATGAGCGAGATCCTGATGAACCGCATGGACTGGACCAACTACGAGCAGCGGGTGCGCGGGGACGGCGCCGTGGTGTTCCTGCCCTGCGGTGCCACCGAGCAGCACGGGCCCCACCTGCCGCTGGGCACCGACCACATCCTGGCCCACGAAGTGGCCGCCGGCGTGGCGCGTCGCGTGGGCGGCATCGTGGCGCCAGCGCTCTCCTACGGCTACAAGTCTCAGGTGAAGTGTGGCGGCGGCCAGCACTTCTGCGGCACCACCAGCCTCGACGCCGCCACCCTTATCGGCAACGTGCGCGACACCATCCGCGAGTTCGCCCGCCACGGCGCGCGCGCCGTGGTGCTGTGCAACGGCCACTACGAGAACACCTGGTTCCTGATCGAAGGCATCGAGCTCGCCATGCGCGAGCTCGGGCCGTCGCCCTCGCTGCGGGTGATGCGGCTGGAGTACTGGGACTTCATGACCGGCAGCACGCTGGGCAAGGTGTTCCCCGAGGGATTCCCGGGCTTCGCCCTGGAGCACGCCGCGGTGCTGGAGACCTCCATGATGCTGCACTACCACCCCGACCTGGTGCGCCTGGACCGCATCCCCGGGGACGGACCGGCGCACTTCCCCGAATACGAAACCTTCCCGCCGTACACCCACCTGGTGCCGCCCTCGGGCGTGCTGTCCTCGGCGCGCGCCGCCACCCGGGAGAAGGGCGACTGGCTGGTGGAGGAAGTCACCGACCGCATCAGCGCGGCGGTACGCAAGGAATTCGGCTGAACCTGGAACGGGAACAATCATGAAACGACTGCTCGCCATGCTCGTGCTGTTCGCGATTGCGGCCACCTCCCATGCCGCCGACCGGCTGCGCATCGGCCACGACGCCTGGATCGGCTACGCCGCGGCCATGGTGGCCCGCGACAAGGGGCTGTTCCACAAGGAGGGCCTGGAGGTGAAGACCATCGCCTTCGCCGGCCCGGGGGACACCCTCCCGCCGCTGGTCTCGGGCCACCTGGACGTGGCCTTCACCACGCTGTTCAACCTGGCCCTCATGGCCGCCAGGGGCAACGAGGATCTGGTGGCCATCTACCTGCTGGACACCTCCAGCGGCGCCGACGCGGTGGTGGCCGCGAAGGGCATCGAAACGCCCGCGCAGCTCAGGGGCCGCAAGATCGCGGTGACGCTGGACGAGGTGAACCACATGCTGCTGCTCGCCGCGCTGGAACGCGGCGGCGTGAAGCCCGGGGAGGCGCAGCTGGTGAACTTCAACGCCGAGGACGCCGGCGCGGCCCTGCTCGCCGGCAAGGTGGACGCGGCCGTCACCTGGGAGCCCTGGGTGACCCGGGCGAAGGGCGCGGGCGGCAAGGTGGTGTTCAGCAGCGCCGACACGCCCAACCTGATCCTGGACGCGGTGGTGGTGCGCAAGGACGTGCTGGCCAGCAAGGGCGTGCAGCTGGCGCAGCTGCTGCGCGGCATCGACGCCGGCCACGCCTTCCTCGCCGCAAAGCCGAAGGAATCGCACGCCGCGCTCGCGAAGTGGCTCAAGGTCACGCCCGCCGAGGTGGCCGGCATGCTGGCCAGCGACAAGGTGTACGGCCTAGCCGACAACCGCGCGCTGTTCGGCGCGCCCGACAAGCCGGGCCCGGCCTACGACTCCATGCGCCGCGTGGCCGGGTTTATCGCCTCCCGCGGCCTAGGCGCCCGGCCCGTGAAGCCCGAGGGCCTGCTGGTGCCCGCGCTGGTGGGGCGCTGAGGTGGCAAGCGACGCCGACCTTGCGTGGATGCGCGCCGCCATGCAGGCCGCGCGCACCGGCCTCGCGGCGGGCGAGCCGCCCTTCGGCGCCGTGGTGGTGGACGCCGCCGGCCGCGAGGTAGCCCGGGCCCACGACCAGGTCAACGCGCTGCGGGACATGAGCCGCCACTCCGAGATCGAGGCGGTGCGCGCCGCCTGCGCCGCGCGAGGCCCGGACCTCTCCGGCTGCACGCTCTACGCCACCACCGAGCCCTGCGCCATGTGCTTCACCTCGGCGTGGCTCGCCCGGGTGTCGCGCATCGTGTACGGCTGCACCATGGCCGAGGTGGCGGCAGTGGCGCCCTCGCAGCGCGAGGTGCCGGTGCCAGTCGCGGTGATGAACGCAGCCACGGCGCAACCCCTGGCCCTGGAGGGCGGCGTGCTCGGCCGGGAGTGCCTCGCCATGTTCGAGGCGTGGGCGGGAACATGAGCACGCTGGCGCCGCACGGCCGTTTCGCTTCCACTGGAGAGAGCAGATGAGCGTTTCCTTCGACCCGCGATCCGCCGCCCTGCTGGCGATCGACATGCAGCGCGACTTCCTCGACCCGCGCGGTTACGCAGCCAGGGCGGGCCTGGACATCGAGCTGCTGCGCCGCGCCATCCCGGGCGTGAAGCGGCTGCTGGAAGCCGCCCGCAAGACGGGCCTCACCGTGGTGCACACCCGCGAGGCAAATGCGGCCGATCTCTCGGACGTGCCGCCGGAGTTCATGGCGGCCACGCAGCGCACCGGCGCGCCCGTGGGCGCGCCCGGCCCCCTGGGCCGCCTGCTGATCCGCGGCGAGCACGGCACGGGCATCGTGGACGAGCTCGCGCCGCTCCCGGGCGAGATCGAGATCGACAAGCCCGGCTTCAGCGCCTTCGAGGCCACCGCCCTGGGGGCCATGCTCAACACCCGTGGCGTGCGCACGCTGCTGATCTGCGGCGTGACCACCGAGGTGTGCGTGTCCTCCACGCTGCGCAGCGCCGTGGACCGGGGGTTTCGCTGCATCACCGTGGGCGATGCCTGCGCCTCGGCCTACCCCGACCTGCACGACGCCGCGCTTCGCATGATCGGCGTGGAGGGCGGCGTCTTCGGGCAGGTGGCCACGGCGGCCGAGGTGGCCGCGTTCCTGGCGTCGTGCTGAGCATGGCCAACCGCATCCGCGCGCTGCTCACCGGCACGCACCGCTACGAGAAGACGCTGTCCACGCGACACCGCGGCGCGGGCGTGATCATCCAGGCGCCGATCCTCGCCTACCTCATCGAGACCCCCAACGGGCGCATCCTCTACGACGTGGGCTGCGACTACGCCAAGATCGCCGACCCCGCCCTGCGCGCCCGGCACTACGACCCCGAGGTGTTCCCCTTCGGCGCCCCGGACATGTCGCAGGAGCAGCGCCTGCCCGCGCACTTCGCGCGCCTGGGCTTCACCGCGGCCGACCTGGACGTGGTGTTCCTCAGCCACCTGCACTTCGACCACGCGGGCGGCCTGTGCGACGTGGCCGGCTGCGAGGTGCACGTGCACGCCGACGAGCTGGCCGCGGCCCGCGGCCGCGAGGACGCGGGCTACTTCCCCGACGACTTCTCCGGCCCCTACCGCTTCCGCAAGCAGCAGGGCGAATACACCGTGGCGCCGGGCGTGCACGCCATCGCCACCCCCGGCCACACCGCCGGGCACATGTCGCTCCTCGTGGAGCTGCCGCACGGGCGCCCGGTGCTGCTGTGCGGCGACGCAGCCGACCTCACCGAGAACCTGGAGCACGAGGTGCCCCCGGGACTGTGCTGGCGCGACCGCGAGGACATGGCCGTCGAGAGCATCCGCAAGCTCAAGCGCCTGGCCGCCTCCGAGCACGCCCGGCTCTGGCCTAACCACGACCTGGCCTTCTGGGCCGGGACCATGGCCGCGGCGGAGTGGCACCAGTGAGCCGCGCCGCGGCCAGCCAGGCACCCGGATTCCCGCCGCACCGCCGGGCGCGAGCGCCTCGCGCCCATTTCCAAGGAGACCGTCGATGATCCGCACGCTGCTCGCCCTTCCCCTGCTGTTCATGCTGTCGATGGGCTGCGCCCATGCCGAGGCCGTGAAGAACATCAAGCTCGGCGTGGTCACCTGGATCGGCTACGGGCCGCTCTACATCGCCGAGGCGCGCGAGCTCTGGAAGAAGCATGGCCTCAAGGTGCAACTGCAGAACTTCACCGACCCGGCGCTGCTGCCGGCGGCCATTTCCAGCGGGGCCCTGGATGGCGGCTTCATCACCTACGACCAGCTGGTGGGCCAGGTGGCCAAGGGCGATTCCATGAAGGCGGTGATGCCGCTGGACTTCTCCAACGGCGGCGATGCCGTGGTGGCCACCATGGACATCAGGTCGGTTGCCCAGCTGAAGGGGCAGAAGGTGGCGTTCGCGCCACTGTCGCCGTCAGACTTCCTGCTCGCCTTCGCGTTGCGCGGCAGCGGCCTGAAGGACACCGACGTGAAGCCCGTGGGCACGGGCCCCGAGGCTGTGCCTGCGGCCATGATCTCCGGCCAGGTGAAGGCTGGCGTCACCTACGAGCCCATGGTCTCGCAGATCACGGCCGAGGGCGGCGGCAAGCGCTTCCACGTGATCTACTCCTCGAAGCAGTCGCCGGGTCTGCTCTCGGACGTGCTGGTGTTCACCCACAAGGCCATGAAGGAGCGCCCGGACATGATCCGCACCGTGATGCTGGGCTATCTGGAGGCACTGGAGATGGTGCGAAACCAGCCGGCCGCGGCTGCGAAGATCATCGGCAAGGCGCTGGGCATCACCGAGGCCGAGGTGCTGGAGCAGCAGAAGGCCATCTACGCGCTGAGCCTCAAGGAGATGATGAGCGCCTTCACCCGCTCGAAGAGCCCGGAATCGTTCTACGTGGCCTGCGAGGCCATCTCGGATATCCTTGCTTCCAAGAAGCAGATCGCGAAGAAGCCCCGCTGCGAGGACACCATGGAGACGACGTTCATCGCCGGCCTGCTGGTGAAGTAGGGGGCGTATCACCACGACCCGGTTGCGCGCCTCACGAGGAGCGAACATGAACCAACCAGCACCATCGGTGCCGGATGCCTTCCTGGGCGTCTGGAAGCGCACGCTGCTGCGCACTTCGCGTATCGAGGACACCACCTCCACGGTGTTCTGGCTGCAGACGCCACGCTGGCACGGCGACATCCGCATCCCGGCTGTGCGCCCGGCCTGCACCGGCCGGCACTCGTTGCGGGATTGCAGCGCCGGGGAAGTGGCGGGGCTCGCGCGGCAGCAGGGCTTTGCCGGCGTCACCACGGTGGAAGGCGACCTGTGCCGGTGGCTGCGGCGAGTGGATTTCCAGCCGCCCAGCAACTTTGTCGACATGGGGCGGATCGAGTTCGAAACCCCCGAGCGCATGCTCGAGTACGGCGTGCTGCAAGACTACTTCGAGATCTGGGAACGTCTCCCCGGGAGCACCGGCGAGGTGTTCGTGGACGTGGCAGCCGCACCGGGCCAGGATCCGGAAACCACGCGCCCGGCGCGCATCCTGCTGGCCACGGGCGACTACTTCATCCGCCTGCGGCCCCGTGCCGCGGCCCTGCCACCCGCGGACGGGCTGCTGGATCTCCCCGGTGGCGAAGCGGGGCTGCGCGCGGCGCTGGATTTCGAGATCTCCTTCGGCATGCGCAGGCCCGGAGGATGGCGCATCACCCACTCCACCCTGCCGTGGCTCGAAGGCACCCAGGTCGAGCCTTCCTGAACCGGCTGCAGACGCACGCCTCTGGCGCAGCGATCCTGCCGGATCACCTTCAGACGCCCGCCCGCCAGAACTGCCAGACCCAGCGCCCATAGCAGCGCCATCGAAGGCTCGGGAACAGGCGAGATCACGAAGTTGAATCGATAGCCGAACGTGCCGGTGGCGAGTTCCTGGATCCACACGGTGTAGTCACCCGCAGGCAGCGGCGCAGCGAAGCCGCTGGCGCCATTGCTGGACAGGCCCATGGCCGCAAGGATGTCGGTGTTGCGGTCGGCGGTGCCGTACACCCGGTAGCCCAGCAGGCCGGCGGCACTGGATGCCTCGGGCGCGACAGACATGAAGGCGCCCGAGGCGATGCCGATGAACGATCCGCCGCCGCCCACGGCGGTCTGGTTGCCCACACGCAGTTCCGCCCACAGAAAGCCGGGCTGCACCACCACGTGCAGGTAATCGCGATCCACCACGCCGTTGGCCCTGCCCGTGCTGCCCGAGACCACGTTGGAACCCGCCACGTTTGCGCCGGCGGCGAAGCCGAGCAGCAGGCGCGTGGGCGCGAGGCGATTGCCGGAGATCTCGCCGTCCGCGGATTCGGAGTAGCTGGCGGCCAGGGCTGGCGCGGCGATGACGAAGCAGGCAAGCGCCACGGCGACGAGACCGGAGTAGCCGCCGTGAACGGCAGGACGTGCCATGAAATTCTCTGGAATCGGGCGGTAGCCCTAGGACGTCGACCTGCCGCGCTTCGCGAGGGAGGCTGCAAGACCCGCCCCCAGCAGGCACAGCGCCCAGCCCGGCAGAGGGATGTCGTTCTCGTCCACCGGGCTTGCGCCCAGGGTGTACTCCACGGTGAGGGTGGGGCGCGACGCACCCGTCCCGCCCTCGCGGCTGTCCAGTTGCCGCGCCGTGTACTCGGTGCCTTCGCTGCCGAAAAGGATCCAGCCGTGATTGCCCGCGGGGTTGTTCACCCAGGCCTGCACGTCGGCCACCAGGGGCGGGGTGCTGGTGAAGACGTAGGGCCCGCCCAACCCCAGGTTTTGCTCAGCGCTGGGTGTGGCGACGAAATCCCCGCCGGGGGTGTTCCACTCCACGCGGGCCACCCCTGGCGGATTGCCGTAGAAACGGTGTCGCCAGGTGGCATCCTGCGGCGTGGCAACATCGCCGGCCCCGCCGATGGTGGACGAGGCGCCTTCGCCCCAGGCCGCGGTGAGACGATGGAGCCTGCCTGGATCGTCCTCCGCGGCGCGACGCGCGGCCTTTGTCACCGTCAGCGACACGGTAACGGCGGTGACAACGGAACCGGGTGGAATGCCTGACAGGTCAAAGCGCAGCAGCGCCCGCCTCGGTGAGCCGCTGGCAATGGAGCCAACGTAGAGAGACGGGCTCGCCCCACCCGAGTACGACGCATTGTCCTCGAACAAAGTGTTGTCGGCGGATGCCGGAAGGGTTGCCGTGACGGCGTGACCGCTCCCGGGGCTCACCATCGCCAGCAGGACAACCAGGACCGCCGCCGGGAAGCACGCCTTGCGCGGAGTCATGTGCAGGAAGGCGCCACCGGCGGGCCTGGACCCGCCGGCAGCGCCGATCCCTCGTTCGGACCAGCGGGCGGTCAGCAGACGCCCTTGCGCCGGCGTGCTGCGGAAGCGGCCATCAGCAGCCCGGCAACCATGAGGGCCCAGGTGGACGGCTCCGGCACGGGGGTGGTGAACGTGAGGTCGTCCACCGCGGCATAGGGCCCCATCACCACGAACTTTGCGATGTCCGCGTTCTGCCGCGAGAACCCGTAGAAGGCACCCTGATTGAGCGCTTCAACATTGTTGCTGTCAGGCGGCGTGGAGATGGGCAGTTCCTGGTCCTCCAGCAGCGTGCCGTCCAGTCCATAGGCGGCGATGTACAGCGGCAGGGGCAGCCCTCCCCCGTAGGTGAAGCCAGGATCGAAGTTCAGGAATCCCCCGACTTTCTGAACCGCAGCGCCGTTGAAATCGAAGCTCATCAGGGCCACGTTGTCATTGACATCGACGCCCCCGTCCACGGCGCCGAAGGTGAGCGCGGTGTTCCAGAAGCCATTGTTGCCCAGCGACCACAGGCCCAGCGGCGCGGGTGCGCCGATCACGCGCTCGCCATTGGCGGCGGTGAAGTTCACCACGATGGCGGTATCGAGCCCGGCGCTGTCGTTCACCGTCATACCGTCGAGACCACGCTCGAAGCTCAGGACATTGGCCCCGGGTCCAACCCCGAGAGGATCGGTGATGAGGTCCGCACGGGCGGAGGCGGCTCCTGCAAACAGCAGCGCGCCGAGGACGAGGCATTTCCAATCGGTGTTCATGTCACTTCTCCATGTTCGATGAGCCCCGGGGCACAAGACCCCGGGGCGGGCATAACGCGCTCAGAGTCCGCCGATGACGCCGCCATCGTCGCGGGTGATCACCAGCACCGAGGAGCGGGGGCGCGACTGTTGCAGCTGGCTCTGATCCACCGGGTGTACGCCGGCCACCGGCTGGCCAGCGCTGTTGGCGGCGAACTGGCTGCGCGGCCAGTTGCTGAACTTCGGCGGATCCGCCGCAGGGGAGTCCTCGCCGGGATGCTGGATGCCCACCCACATGGTCTTGCCATCGGGCGTTGTGACCACCCCGGTGACCTCGCAGTTGGGCGGGCTGGTGAGGAAGCGGCGCACCTGTTTGGTGTTGGGGTCGGCGCAGGCCATCACGTTGGAGCCGATGTTCACCCAGTCCCCGGACCCGTCTCCCACCTGATCGGTCTGGATCCACATGCGGCCGAAGTTGTCGAACCAGAGGCCGTCGGGAGCACCCAGGTCTGCCGAGCCATCGGGCGTGTCCACGATGTCACCCTGGTAGAAGGGGCCCGATCCGCTGCCGGGCACGAGGTTGGTGCTGAAGTAGTTGGCCGCCAGTGTCTTGCTGGTGCGGTTGTCGCCGCACAGCATGAAGATGTCCCACTCGAAGCCGGTGGCCGTGACGAAATTGCCATCCTCGCGCCAGCGGATGATGTGGCCGTAGTCGTTGTCGGGACGGGGGTTTGCCACATCCACCGGCGGCCGGGCGCCGCCAGCCGCGGTGGTGCCGTTGGGGTTGTTGGACGACGTGGCCGGCGTGGTGCCCGACCCGCCGCCGCGGCGGTTGTTGTTGGTGAGCGTGCAGTAGACCTCGAGGGGGCGTTGGGCGTTGTAGGTGGCGTAGCCCTGGGTGCCCTGCTGCGGGTCGAAGTAGGTGCGAAGGGCGGTCCACTCCGGGCGGTCCATCATGGTGGCACCCACCGCGTCTGCCGCCTGGCGGGTACGGATGCAGATGCGCCCCTGCACGTCGGCATCGCTGCCGCCGCTAAAGTCGGGCAGATCGCGCAGCCGGTACTTGCCGCCGCCGGGGTTGTCGATCACCGTCTCGGTGTCGGGCACCAGCGGGATCCAAACCCCGCGGAAGGTGTTGGCGCCTGCGCCCTGCGTGCTGGTGAAGCGCGCCACATACAGGATGCCCTCGTCCAGCAGATTGAGGTTGGCGGCGCGGTTGCGCGGGTCGAAGGACCTGGTGCAGACAAACTTGTAGATATACTCGTTACGCTCGTCGTCACCCATGTAGAAGGCCACGCGGTTCTGCCCGCCCTGGGCATCGGCGCTCACCGCCACCTGGGCGCTCTCGTGCTTGAAGCGGCCCAGCGCGGTGCGCTTGACGGGTGTGCTCTGCGGGTTGAAGGGGTCGATCTCCACCACGTAGCCGTGGCGATTGGGCTCCAGCGGGTTTTCCACCACGTCGAAGCGGGCATCGGCCTCGTGCCACCAGTAGTTTGCGTCTGAGGAGAAGCCGGTTGCCGTGACCCCATAGCGGTTGAAGTCATTGGCGTTGGTGAAACCGGCCTTGGCGCCGAAGTAGCCGTTCCAGTTTTCCTCGCAGGTGAGGTAGGTGCCCCAGGGCGTGTAGCCGTGGGCGCAGTTGTTGAACGTGCCCTGGCAGGTGCGGCCGTCGCTCACCCCATTTTCCGCGGAGCCCGTATCGGTGATGGTGTAGTTCTTGGCGCGCATCAGTGCGTTGCCCGCGGCTGGCCCGGCAATGCGCATCGGGGTGTTGGCCGTGATGCGGCGGCCGAAGGGAGAATTCGCCACCACGCCCCACTTGCCGCCGGTACGGCGGGCCTCCAGAACGCTTACGCCGTGCGCCGCCTGGGACTTGCGCACCTTCTGGATCGTCACGGAAGCCTTGCTGTTGCCGGACGGGCCATGCAGGATGGCTTCATGGGTGTATTCGTGGTTGACGCAAAGCAGGCCCCGGTCGCTGGCAACACCGGTGGCGCCGGAAGCCGTGCGGGCTGGGAATCCGAAGAAATGCATGCCGTCGTTGTGGAGACCAAACTGGCGAAGCTGCTCGGAAGCGCCCTGGGTGGCATCGGGCAGCCAGGCAGAAGCGCCCGGCATGACCGGGTCTCCCCAGGCGGCGAACAGTTCCACCTTGTAGCCCGGGGGGACGTCCACGGTATCGGCAAAGCGAGGCGGGCTGGCGGAACTGGCGGGGCTAGCGTTGACGGCTGTCTTGGCTGCAATGCCCTCGAAGCCGATGCCCGCGAAGCCGTTGGTCGAGGCAATGGGAGCCGCCTGCACGGCGTTGACGATGCCCGTCATGCTCACGCCTCCGAAGGCCGCCGCCAGGGAGGCGCTCATGGTGGTCCTCAGGAAGCGGCGGCGTCCCGGATCGGTGGCCTCGATCACGTCGTGGATGGAGGTATTGCCCGAGGGGTTGAGGCTGACATCATTGGTCGGGTGCAAGGAACCTTTCATGGGGGTCTCCGGATGGTTTCTCGTTGGTGGGGGCAGGCTCGCTTCGTTGCCTGTATCACTGGCGAAATCCTAGTGCTGGCGTGTTTCACGCATCGTCGGAGAAGCTCGTGCGGAGGGGGCGCTAAAAGACTAAACGCCGCAACCTTCCTGTCACGGCGGCATGGTCTTGATAGATCACTTCCGCGCTTTGCATGAACGGGCGAAATCCATCGGGCCCGGCGCTTGCCAGCGTGTGCTCCATGGCGCGCAACGGCAGCTCATGCCGGTGGCGTGGCGCCATGTGCGATCGCTAGAATCCGCGGGTGGGAAACTCCCCGTCAGGCAGGATTACGGCTCCGGCCGGTCCGGTCACCCCTTCGAGGTCTTCCATGCCCCTTTACCCCGTCATCCTCTGCGGCGGCTCCGGCACCCGTCTGTGGCCGCTTTCCCGCAGCGCCTACCCCAAGCAGTTCCTCAAGCTCACCTCGGAGCTGTCCATGCTGCAGGACACCCTCAGGCGCCTGGAGGGCGTACCCGGGCTGGGTGACCCGCTGGTGATCTGCAACCACGAACACCGCTTCCTGGTGGCCGAGCAGTTGCGCGCCATCGGCGCCACGCCGAAGCTGCTGCTGCTGGAGCCCATGGGCCGCAACACCGCGCCCGCCGTAGCTGCTGCCGCCCTGGCTCTGGCCGCCGAGGACCCGGCGGCGCTCATGCTGGTGCTGCCCTCCGACCACTGCATCCAGGACCGCGCCGCCTTCCATCGCGCCATCGCCACCGCCTCGGTGGCCGCCGCGCGAGGCCTCATGACCACCTTCGGCATCATTCCCGGCAGTCCGGAAACGGGCTACGGCTACATCCGCCGCGGTCCCGGCCTGGCGGATCTGCAGGGCGTGCACGCCATCGAGCGCTTCGTGGAGAAGCCCGACGCGGCGCGCGCGCGCCAGTTCCTGGAATCGGGCGAATACCTCTGGAACAGCGGCATGTTCCTGCTGGGCGCGGGCGCCTACGTGGAGGAGTTGGGCGTGCATGCCCCGGCCGTGCTGGCAGCCGTGCGCCAGTCGCTGGCTGCGCGGCAACTGGACCTGGATTTCTGCCGGATCGAGGAATCGGCCTTTGCCGCATCGCCCGCCATCTCCATCGACTACGCGGTGATGGAGAAGACCCGCCTGGGCGCCGTGGTGCCCGTGGAGATGGGCTGGAGCGACGTGGGCTCCTGGGACGCCCTGTGGGAAATCCACGCCAAAACACCCGAGGGCAACGTGATGGAGGGTGACGTGCTGGCCGAGGACGTGAACAACACCTTCATCAAGGCCGAGAACCGCATGGTGGCGGCGGTGGGCGTGGACGACCTAGTGATCGTGGAAACTGCCGATGCCGTGCTGGTGGCCCACAAGACCTCGGCCCAGGACGTGAAGGCGCTGGTGGATCGCCTCAAGGCCGAGTCACGCTCCGAGCACGTGTTTCACCGCCGGGTGTTCCGGCCCTGGGGCAGTTACGAGGGCATCGACAACGGCCACCGCTACCAGGTCAAGCGCCTCACGGTGAATCCGGGTTGCAAGCTGTCGCTGCAATTGCACCACCACCGGGCCGAGCACTGGATCGTGGTGAGCGGCACGGCCAGGGTGACGCGCGGCGAAGAGGAAATTCTGCTCACCGAGAACCAGTCCACCTACATCCCGCTGGGCGTGAAGCATCGGCTCGAAAATCCTGGCATCGTGCCGCTGCAGCTGATAGAGGTGCAGTCGGGGAGCTATCTCGGCGAGGACGACATCGTGCGTTTCGCCGATGACTGGAACCGCGGCAAGGAGTGAGCCGGCGAACCGCGGGTGCCGGCACCGCGAGGCGTCGCGCAACCCGCCTTGCACTTCAGAGGGGCCGACCGGCTACCGGGCCGGACCCTCCAGCAAGCGGGTGATCTCGCCGGAATTCAGGTTGATCGGATTCTTGTTGGCCACGAAATTCAAGTAGGCCTGCTCGGTTTCCTGAGCCTTGCGCTGGCGCAACGCCACGACGATCTGATCGCGCACCTCAGCAAATGGCCGCACCGACTTGTCGCGCGAATCCTCCAGCCGGAACACGTGCCATCCCTGCGAAGACTTGACGGGGCCCGCGGCCTCCCCTTTCTTGAGGGCAGCCACGGCGTCACGAAGTTCGGGAAGCAAGTTGGCCTCCGACAGCCAGCCCATGTCTCCACCGCGAACCGCGCTTTCCGAGTGCTCCGAGTTGGCCCGCGCCAGGGCACTGAAATCAGCGCCCCGCGCCTTTGCCTTGGCCGCCATGTCGGCAGCCTTGGCGCGTGCTTTGTCGAAGGCAAGCTTGTCGCTTTCCGGCGGTGCCAGCACGTAGATTTGCGACAGCAGATATTGCTTCGGCACGGTGAAACCGGCCTGATTCTGGTCGTAGGCCGCCTTGATCTCGGCCTCGGACGGGAATCCTTCGGGGGGCCGTGTTACGCTGGCGAGATAGGAGGAGGCAAGGGCTTGCTCACGGACCCGCTCCATGAGCGAGACGACCTCGGCGCGCTTGTCCCATCCTTTGGTGCGCGCCTCGGCCACCATCAATCGGCGCAGCGCCTCGGTGCGCACCACGCGCTGCAAGTCAGCGGGATTGCGGGCGAGCTGCGTGCGCTGCTCGGGCGTCAGGCCATCGAGCAGCACCCGCAATTCGTCGAGCCGTATCTCCACGTCGCCCATCCGGGCAGCCACCCCCGCGGGCAGGGGATCAGCGGCCAGCGCGGGCAGGACGCCGAGCACAAACAAAGCCGGAAGGATGCGCGCAAACATGTGAGGGCTCCTGATTTTTTTGGTACGAAACCACCGGCGATTCTACCGAAAGCAACTCACGCAAGGCCGTGAGAACTTGCCATTGAATCGTGCCATCCTCCTACCGCATCCCCGGCGCCACGCGTGCTTCACCACCCTGGGACCACCCCGGCCCGCGCAACGGGAAACCCGGCGGGCCGGGACCGGCGCCGCAGCCCGAGGCCCTGGGCGCAAACCCGGCTGGCAAGACCTCCGCCGGCCAGACCCTCAAGATGCCCGCCCCTGCACCCCAGGTCTCGCCGGCTTACCGGGCTCGGAGATGGTGCAGCGCAGCCCCGTGGCAGCCTCCATGCGCCGCAGGAACTGGTCGTCGCCCATGGGCCACCCGCCCATCACGGCGCGGCGGATGATGTGTTCGCCGGACGCATCGTCGTCTTCATCGAACAGACCCCGGTAAGCGATGCAGCGCGCGGCCTGGTCCGCACCCAGGCGGCGATAGATGGGATGCTGGCGAGTCAGCAGATCGGGTTGCCCATAGGCATTGGCGGGGTAGCTGGACCAGGGCCAGGCTTCGGGCATGCTCACCAGGCCGGCCCGCACCGGGTCGCTCTCGATGTAGCGCATGCAGGCCAGCAGGAACCCATCGCTGTCCACCAGCGACGCCCGGTAGCGACCACTCCACAGGGTGCCGCTGCGCCGGTGACGCCGGTTGAAACCCTGCACATAGCGGTTGCCGATGAGCTGTAGCGCGCGGGTTGCAGTGTCGGCGCGCGCGGGGGTGGCCAGAAGGTGAACCTGGTTGGGCAGCAGGGCCCAGGCATGCACCCACAGCCCGTAGCGTTGGGCGGCATCCACAGCAAGGTCGACGAACTGCTGATAGTCGGCTTCGTCCTCGAAAATCGGGCGGCGTGCGCTGCCCCGCTGGACAATGTGCAGGGGAAGGCCTTCGACGAACAGGCGAGGTCTGCGTGGCATTTTCGGTACTCCCTTGATGTTGTTTAACGACGGGAGCGCACTTTCCGTCACCGGAAAACACTGCACGTGCCCAATGGATGAGGACGCACGATTCGATGCGCGAGGTTGCACCGAACGCCACCAGCGTCGCAAAGCACAGGGGCGTGCATGCCGCGCGGGAGATCCTTGCAGGAGCGAGCGCACAGCCGCGTTTAATCACCGGTCGGGCCGCGTGCAGCGGGTGCCCGCGCCGTGGGCGTCGCGTGCCACATCACCCGCCAGGGGGTGCAGCTACTCCGCCAGGCAGCGCTTCAAATCGTCTTCCCAGGGCACCTGTCGCACCCCGAACACCTGCTCGATCCTGGTGTTGTCGAGCACCGAGTTGGCGGGCCGGCGCGCCGGCAGCAGATACTCGCCAGTGCTAATGGGCAGCACCCGCACCTGACGCCGGGTCGCCAGTTCCGGCGCCAGCTCGACGATGGCCTGGGCGAAGCCATGCCAGGTGGTCACACCGCCATTGGTGAGGTGGTACACGCCGCTCCACTGCGCGGCCCCGGTACGCTTCTCCGGATCGAGCCACGCGTGGCGGATCACCTGCGCGGTGCCCGCGGCCACGGTACGGCTCCAGGTGGGGGCGCCAAACTGATCGGCCACCACCCGCAATTCGTCGCGTTGCTGCGCCAGCCGCAGGATGGTGCGCATGAAGTTGGCGCCATGGCGCCCGTAAACCCAGGAGGTGCGCAGGATCACGTGGGCCCCGCCGGCAGCGCGCACCGCCTGTTCCCCGGCCAGCTTGGAGCGGCCATAGGCGGACAAGGGGTTGGCAGGGGCATCCTCGCGCCAGGCGCCCTGCCCGGCGCCGCCGAACACGTAGTCGGTGGAGTAGTGCACCATCAAGCCGCCCAGCCGCGCCATCTCCTCGGCCATCACGCCGGGGGCGGTGCCGTTCACGGCCATCGCGAGCGGCTCCTCGGTCTCGGCCCTGTCCACGGCGGTGAAGGCTGCCGGGTTCACCAGCACGTGGGGACGCAGCGCACGCAGCAAGCCGCACACGGCATCGGTGTTGGTGACATCGAGGTCGGCCACGTCCACGGCGGTCAGCAGGCCCAGCGGCGCGAGTGTGCGCTGCAGTTCGTGGCCCACCTGCCCAAGGGCGCCGGTGATGAGAATACGCAGCGTCACGGGCGGCGGGCCTTCAGGCGAAGGTCTCCGCCGCGCTCAGCGCCTGGCCGGCGCGGTCCTTCGCGGAAAGCATGGGCTCGCCGCTCAACGGCCAGCCAATGCCGAGCGCTGGATCATTCCACAGCAGCGTGCGCTCGTGCTCCGGGTACCAGTAGTCGGTGGTCTTGTAGAGGACGTCTGCGCTCTCGGAGAGCACCAGAAAACCGTGCGCGAACCCGGGCGGAATCCACGCCATGCGCTTGTTGTCCGCCGACAGTTCCACGCCATTCCAGCGGCCGAAGGCTGTAGACGAGCGGCGCAGGTCCACGACCACATCGAACACCGCGCCAGCCACCACCCGCACCAGCTTTCCCTGCGGATGGCGGATCTGATAGTGCAGCCCGCGCAGCACACCGCGCGCCGAGCGCGAGTGGTTATCCTGCACGAAGCTGGCAGTGATACCGGCGCGCTCGGCAAGCACGCGGGCGTTGTAGCTTTCCAGGAAGAAGCCGCGCGTATCGCTGAACACCGCCAGCTCGAGGATCAGCAATCCCGGCAGCGGCGTCTCCACCACCTTCATCGGAACACCGGATCGGACAGCACGCGCATCAGGTACTCGCCGTAGCCGCTCTTCAACAGCGGCCGGGCGAGGCGTTCGAGCTGCCCGGCATCGATGAAGCCCATGCGGTAGGCGATTTCCTCGGGACAGGCGATCTTCAGACCCTGGCGCTTCTCGATGGTCTGCACGAACTGGGCCGCCTCGATGAGCGAGTCGTGGGTACCCGTGTCGAGCCAGGCGTTGCCGCGGCCCATCACCACCACCTCGAGGGCGCCGCGCGCCAGGTAGTGGCAGTTCACGTCGGTGATCTCGATCTCGCCGCGCACCGAGGGCTTGAGCCCGCGGGCCACCGCCAGCACGTCGTTGTCATAGAAGTACAGCCCCGTCACCGCGTAGCGCGACTTGGGCACCGCGGGCTTCTCCTCGATGCTCACGGCTCGGCCGGCGGCATCGAACTCCACCACGCCGTAGCGTTGGGGGTCGAGCACCGGGTAGGCGAACACCGTAGCGCCGCCCACCCCCTGCCCGGCGCGCTGCAGGGTGCCGCCCAGATTGTGGCCGTAGAAGATGTTGTCGCCCAGCACCAGCGCGCAGGGGTCGTAGCCCACGAAGTGCTCGCCGATGATGAGGGCCTGGGCCAGCCCCTCGGGCGCGGGCTGCACCGCGTAGTAGATGCTCATACCCCAGCGCTCGCCATCGCCCAGCAGCTGCTCGAAGCGCGGCGTGTCCTGGGGGGTGGAGATCACCAGCACCTCGCGCACGCCAGCCAGCATGAGCGTGGTGAAGGGGTAGTAGATCATGGGTTTGTCGTACACCGGCAGCAACTGCTTGGACACCGCCTGGGTGGCCGGGTAGAGACGCGTGCCGGAGCCGCCGGCGAGCACGATGCCCTTGCGGCTCATGGCTTCACCTCCCCCGTGGCGCCGTATTGCGTTTCAAGCCAGTGGCGGTACTCACCCGACACCACATGCTGCACCCAGTCCTGGTGGTCGAGGTACCACTGCACGGTCTTGCGGATGCCGCTGGCGAAGCTGTGTTGCGGGCGCCATTGCAGCTCACGCTGGAGCTTCGAAGAGTCGATGGCGTAGCGTCGATCGTGGCCCGGGCGGTCCTTCACGAAGGCGATCTGCTGCTCGTGGGAGCTGCCGTCATCGCGGGGCCGCAACTCGTCGAGGATGCGGCAAAGAGTGTGAACCACATCGAGGTTGGGCATCTCGCTGCCGCCGCCCACGTTGTAGGTTTCGCCGGGCGCCCCGCCGGCCAGCACGGCGCGGATGGCGGTGCAGTGATCGGCTACGTAGAGCCAGTCGCGCACGTTGCGCCCGTCACCGTACACGGGCAGGGCCTCGCCGGCCAGGGCATTGCGGATCATGAGCGGAATCAGCTTTTCCGGAAACTGGAACGGCCCGTAGTTGTTGGAGCAATTGGTGGTGAGCACGGGCAGGCCGTAGGTGTGGTGCCAGGCGCGTACCAGGTGATCGGAGGCCGCCTTGGAGGCGGAGTAGGGGCTGTTGGGGGCGTAGGGGGTGGTCTCGCTGAAGGCGGCGTCGCGCGGACCCAGTGAGCCGTACACCTCGTCGGTGGACACGTGCACAAACCGGAAGCCGGGGTCCTGGCGGAGCACGGTGCGCCAGTAGTCCAGCGCCTCCTGGAGCAGGGCAAATGTGCCCACCACGTTGGTGGCGATGAACTCGCCGGGGCCGTGGATGGAGCGGTCCACGTGACTCTCGGCAGCGAAGTTGACGATGACCCGCGGCCGGTGCTCGCGCAGCAGCCGCGCCAGCAGCGCGCGGTCAGCGATGTCGCCCTGCACGAAGCGGTGTCCCGGGTGGCCGCGCAGCGCAGCCAGGTTCTCCGGGTTGCCCGCGTAGGTGAGTTTGTCCAGGTTGAGCACGGGCTCGGACTCGATGGCAAGCCAATCGCGCACGAAATTCGTACCGATGAAGCCCGCACCGCCGGTGACAAGGATCATGGCAAGGGGCTTCGCCGCGGTGGGTGGAGGCAGGACGCTGGGGGCACGGCGAAGGCGCTTGATTCTACTGCGGCATCACCCCGGAGTTCCCGGCGGGCAAGGGCCGCCGGCCGCGCAACCAGTCCGCCAGGTGCACCGCCGTCTGGCGCACCCCGTTGGGACGCGGGCGAAGCGGCGACGGCTGCGAGAGCAGCCCAGGGAGAAACGTGTGGAACCGGCCTTGCGCCAACGCCTCCCGCGGCACCTCGCCGCAACGGCCGTGCTGGCGCAGCCACGCCAGCAGGTGTGGTTCCTCGGGCCAGTCCTGCCGCGGAAGGTAGAGCACCGGGATGCCGTTGCAGGCCGCCTCGGTCACCGTTCCATAGCCAGGCTTGGTGAGCACGGCGTCGCTGCTGGCCAGCAGGTCGATCCACGACATTTGCAGGTCGGCCGCGGGATAGACCTGGGGATGGGCGCCCATCACGGGCATCCCGGCCACCACCTTCACGCCCGGCAGCGCCGGCCATAGGGACACGTCCACCGGAAAAGCCACCCCGCCCAGAGACAGCAGCACCACCCGGTCGTCCTCGCTGGCGCCCAGGCGCCGCCGCAACGCTTGGCGGCAATCCCGACCCAGACGCGCCACCGGCGGCACCGCCACGCGGTTGGGCAGCCAGTCCATGGGCATGGACGGCGCTGGCGCCAGGAACACATCGGCCGCGCCGTACAGGGCGCGCAGCCACGCCACCAAAGCGCCGCAATCGGCCTCGGCACTGGCGTAATGCGCCAGCACATCGGCCCAGTTCAGGCAGCAGAAAGCCGCGGCGGGAATACCGGCGTGCGCCGCAGCCGCCAGGGGCAGGAAACCCACGTTGCTGAGCACTGCATCGGCCTCCAGCGCAACCAGCGCCGCAGCCGCGTCGCCCAGGTGGCGATCCCATTCGGCGAACAGGGCGCGGTACCAGCGCATGCTGGCGGGTACATCCACCCCCAGGGCATGGTGCATGGCCATGCCCAGGTCAGGGGCGGTGGGCAGCAGGCTGGTGCCGACGGGCAATTGCGGGCGCAGCCAGGCGTGGGGCGCGCCCGCGCGCACGGTAAGGCGCAGGCCCGGGTGGCACTGCACCAGGGCCGACAGCACCGGCATGGTCATGGCCGCATGGCCAAAACCATGGGGCGAGATGTCCACCACGAGATGGGGCGCGCGGCTCATGGCCTGGCGGGGCGGCGGCGCCCCGCGCCACACTGCTCGCCGCAAGGGCTGAAGGGCACGGCGCCGCAATAGGGTGGCAGCGGGCGGGCGATACGGGAGTGGGCGTGCAAGCGGGTCGGCTCTACGTCTCTGGCGCAACGGGTGAAGGAAACACGAACCGGCGCGAGGCTGCAAGGCTTTCGCGCTGCCGCCCCCGGCGACGCCGGGGTGGCCGCCGCGCCGGCCGCAACCGGCCGCAGCCGGGGTTGGCTCACGCCATGAGCCACCCGCGGCGGTATGCTCCAGCTCTGCCCTCTGCAAAGCAGGCAGCGGCCATGGCAACAGCCCGGCAGCGCCCGCCGCCAGCCCGCGCCACCACTGGAGTTGCACCATGACGAACCCCGAACAAGTCCTTTCCCCCGCCCTGGATGCCCACTCGCTGCCACCCCAGCCCATCTGCGGCGAAGTGCTGCTGGAAAAATACGCCAAGGGCGCCGAGCGCTCCGCCCAGGAAGTGCGACGCCGGGTGGCCAGGGCGTTGGCCCAGGCCGAACCCGAGGACAAACGCACGGCGCGCGAAGCGGAATTTCTCGCTGCCCAGGAGGCCGGCTTCGTGCCCGCCGGCCGCATCAATTCCGCCGCCGGCACCAGACTGGCCGCCACGCTCATCAACTGCTTCGTGCAGCCAGTGGGCGATTCCATCTCCGAGGCCCTGGATGGCCGGCCCGGCATCTACACCGCGCTGGCCGAGTCGGCCGAAACCATGCGCCGCGGCGGCGGCGTGGGCTACGACTTCTCGTCCATCCGCCCCCAGGGGGCGATGGTGCGCGGCACGCAGTCGCGGGCCAGCGGGCCGGTGAGCTACATGCGCGTGTTCGACCGCTCCTGCGAAACGGTGGAGTCGGCCGGCGCGCGCCGCGGCGCCCAGATGGGCGTGCTGCGCTGCGACCACCCGGACATCGAGCATTTCATCCACGCCAAGGACCAAGGCGACCTGGCCAACTTCAACATCTCCGTGGGCGTCACCGACGCTTTCATGGGCGCGGTGGAAAACGGCCAGCCGGTGGAACTGGTCCACAAGGCCGAGCCGGCGCCGGAGCTGCGCGGCGCCGGCGCCTACCAGCGCGAGGATGGCCTTTGGGTGTATCGCAAGCTGCCGGCCCGCGACCTGTGGGACCAGATCATGCGCAGCACCTACGACCACGCTGAGCCCGGCATCCTGTTCCTCGACCGCATCAATCGCGACAACAACCTCTACTACTGCGAAACCATCGAGGCCACCAACCCCTGCGCCGAGGAATGCCTGCCGGCCTATGGTTGCTGCTGCCTGGGGTCCATCAACCTCACGGGGCTGGTGAGCGAGCCCTTCACCGAGCGCGCCGCCTTCGATTTCGCGGCGCTGGCGCGGCTTGCCGCCACCGCCGTGCGCATGCTCGACAACGTGCTCGACGTCACCCAATGGCCCCTCGAGCAGCAGCACCGCGAGGCCATGTCCAAGCGCCGCGTGGGGCTGGGGTTCACCGGGCTGGGCGACGCGCTCGCCATGCTGCGGCTGCGCTACGACACGCCCGAGGCGCGGGCTATGGCCGCGCGCATCGCCGAGTCCATGCGCGACGCGGCCTACCGCGCCTCGGTGGAGCTGGCGAAGGAGCGCGGGCCCTTCCCGCTGTTCAACGCCGACCTGTACCTGTCGGGCGGCAACTTCGCCTCCCGCCTGCCCGCGGAGCTCAAACAGCTCATCCGCCAGCACGGCCTGCGCAACTCGCACCTGCTGGCCATTGCCCCCACGGGCACCATCAGCCTGGCCTTCGCCGACAACGCCTCCAACGGCATCGAACCGCCCTTCTCCTGGACCTACACGCGCCGCAAGCGCATGGCCGATGGCACCTGGAAGGAATACGCGGTGGAGGACTACGCCTGGCGGCTGTACCGCCACTTGGGCGGCGACGTCTCGAAGCTGCCCGGCTACTTCGTCACCGCACTCGAGATTTCCGCCACGGCCCACAAGGACATGGTGGCCGCGGTGGCGCCCTTCATCGACACCAGCATCTCCAAGACCGTGAACGTTCCCGAGGACTACCCCTACGCGGAGTTCGAGGATCTCTACCTGTCGGCGTGGAAGGCCGGGCTGAAGGGGCTCGCCACCTACCGGCCCAACAGCGTGCTGGGCTCGGTGTTGTCGGTGGAAGCACCCGCCGCCGTCAAGAAACAGCCCCAGGACGTGGCCCTGTCCGAGGCCAATCGCCGCCTCACCATCAAGTCGCTACCCGCGCCCGTGCTGGCCTCGCTGCGCTGGCCCGGCCGGCCCGCGCTGCCCGACGGCAACGCCGCCTGGACCTACATGATCGAGCACCCGCACGGCGAGTTCGCGCTGTTCGTGGGCCACACCGAGGCCAACGGCCGCATGTTCCCCTTCGAGGCCTGGGTGAACGGCGCGGAGCAGCCGCGCGGCCTGGGCGCCGTGGCCAAAACCCTGTCCATGGACATGCGCGCCAACGACCGGGCGTGGCTGCATCTGAAGCTCGAAGAACTGGCCCGTGCCCCCGGCGAGCAGAGCTTCGAGATGCCCTTCCCGCCCCACGGCGAGCAGCGGCGCGTGCCCAGCGTGGTGGCGGGTCTCGCCCAGGTGATCCGCTACCGCTGCGAAAAACTCGGCGCCTTCGATCATCCGGGCGAATCACCCGTGCTGGACGCCATGTTCTCCCGGGAGGAGCCGCGCACCGGCACCGACGGCACCCTGTCGTGGACCGTGGACATCCAGAACCCCGCCTCCGGCGAGAGCTTCGTCATGGGGCTGAAGGAAATCACCCTGCCCGACGGCGTCACCCGACCCTACTCCCTGTGGCTGTCGGGCAATCACCCGCGGGCGCTGGACGGCCTGGCGCGGCTGTTGTCGCTGGACATGCGGGTGCTCGATCCCGCCTGGATCGGCATGAAGCTGCGCAAGCTGCTCAACTACTCCGAGCCGCTAGGCGATTTCTTCGCCTTCGTGCCCGGCGAGCGGCGGCAGCAGAACTTCCCCTCCACCGTGGCTTACCTGGCGCGGCTGGTGATCCACCGCTACGCCATGCTGGGCGTGCTGGACGAGCAGGGCTTTCCCATGCGCGAGATGGGCATCCTGGAGGCGCCGCGCGACAGCGCCCTGGAACCGGCCCTGCAGCAGGGCGCGCTGTGCGCGGAGTGCGGCAACCTCACGGTGATCCGGCGCGACGGTTGCGATTTCTGCACCGCCTGCGGCGCGGTGGGGGCCTGCGGCTGATCGTTGCCGCCTGACGCGCGCTCGCCGCGGGCGCCGCCCGGGCTTCAGGCGGTGACGTCGATCCGCGGCGGCGCTTCGTCCGAGGCACGACGGGCCTGCCGCCGGCGGTCGGTACCGGTGCGGGTGTCCATCACCACGGGCAGGCTGCGGGAGCGGCGGTTTTGCTGCCGGCGCTCCCGAATCCGGGTCTCCACGAAGCCCGGCTGACCGGGTGCCGGGCGGTATTCCACGGGCCCTGCGGGCTGCTCGCGCCGCTCCACCACCGCGCGCCCCATCTCGCCCTCCACGCCGCGCACCGGGCGCACCCGGTCAACGCCCCGCACATCGCCCGATTCGATGGACGGAAAGGCGGGCGGGGGAGGGCTATTGATCCGCATGGCCGGAGCGCGAGGCAGCCCTGGCGGTTTCGTGCAGCGTGTCGAGGGCCGACTTCTGCATCTCCAGGGTCTTGATGCTCATCTGCAGGAGGTTGAGATTCATCTCCAGCCAGTTCTTCACCACCTGCAGATCGGCGATGCGCTTCTCCACCTCGGCCGGATCGAGGGTGGGCTGGAACATGGACGGCAAGGGGAATGCCATTGGGTTCCAGAGCTTCTGGAACATCTCCATGAGCTGCTCCACACCGGGTGCCTGCTCGGCCATGGTCTTTTGCTCCTCGCGTCCAGGTAATCTACATGGTGGGGCCCAGGATCCACGGCGCGAATTCGTCCTCGCCGTAACCCCACTGCTCGCTCTTGCTCTGCTGCCCCGAGGCGGTGGCCAGGATGAGCTCGAAGAATTGCTGTCCCACCTCAGCGATGCTGGCCTTGCCGTCCACGATGAGGCCGCAGTTGATGTCCATGTCCTCTTCCTGACGCGCGAACAGGGCCGAGTTGGTGGCCAGCTTGAGGGAGGGCGCGGGCTTGCAGCCGTAGGCCGAACCGCGGCCGGTGGTGAAGCAGATCATGTTGGCGCCGCCGGCCACCTGGCCCGTGGCGGACACGGGGTCATAGCCGGGCGTGTCCATGAACACGAAACCCCGCGCCGTGACGCGCTCGGCGTACTCGTACACGCCCATCATGCCGGTGGTGCCGCCCTTGGCCACGGCGCCCAGGGACTTCTCCAGGATGGTGGTGAGGCCGCCGGCCTTGTTGCCGGGCGAGGGGTTGTTGTTCATCTCACCGCCCAGCTTGGCGGTGTAGTCTTCCCACCACTTGATGCGGCGCACGAGCTTCTCGCCCACCTCGCGGGACACGGCGCGGCGGGTGAGCAGGTGTTCGGCGCCGTACACCTCGGGCGTCTCCGACAGGATGGCGGTGCCGCCGTGGCGCACCAGAATGTCCACCGCCTCGCCCAGCGCGGGGTTGGCGGAAATGCCCGAGTAGCCGTCCGAGCCGCCGCACTGCAGACCCAGGGTGATGTGGCTGGCAGGCACGCTCTGGCGGAACGCCTTGTTGGCCTCGGGCAGCATTTCCTTCAGACGGGCGATGCCCTCGCGCACGGTCTTGCCCGTGCCGCCCGTGTCCTGGATGGTCATGGTGTGCAGCTGGTCGGTGCGCTTGAGGCCCTGGGCCGCCAGCAGGTCGTTGATCTGGTTGGCCTCGCAGCCCAGACCCACCATGAGGGTGGCGAACATGTTGGGGTGGGTGGCGTAGCCCGCCAGCACGCGCCGCAGCACCTCCACCGGCTCGCCGCTGGAGGCGTGGCCGCAGCCGGTCTTGTGGGTGATGGGCACCACGCCGTCCACGTGGGGGAACTCGGCCAGCACCTCGTCGGTGAAGTGCTTGGCGATCATTCGCGAAACGTGGGCCGAACAGTTGACGCTGGAGACGATGCCCACGTAGTTGCGCGTTGCCACGCGGCCGTCGGCCCGCACGATGCCCTGGAACGTGGCGGGGCTGGCCACGAACTCGGTGGGGCGGTAGTCGGCGCAAAAGGCGTAGTCGCGTTCGAAGTCCGCCATGCCCAGGTTGTGCACGTGCACGTGCTCGCCGGGCGCGATGGGCCGGGTGGCAAAGCCGATGATCTGGTTGTAGCGCCGCACGGGCGCGCCCTGGGCCACCGCGCGGGTGGCGAGCTTATGCCCAGCAGGGATGCGCGCCGAGGTGCGCACGCCCTCCTTGATGATCTCGGTGCTCTCCGGAAGGTCCACCCGGGCGATCACCACGTCGTCGGCGGTATTGAGGCGGATAACGAGATCGGCGGCTTGCAGCATGTAGGTTCCCCTCTGTGTGCGGAGGCTGCGCCCGGACTGGGCGGCCCCTCTGGAATGGCGGCGAATTATAGGCCGCGGGCTGCGCCCCGCAGGCCCTTGCTAGCGCCCGCCGCGCAGCCCGGCGAACGCCACTCTGACCAGATAGTCGATCACCTGCTGGTTGGTGTAATGACCCGTCATGCGCAGGTACTCCACCGCCGGATCGCAGGTGCGCGCGTAGAGCGCGAACACCACCACGTCGGCCGGCAGCTCGGGATCGATCACCCCCTGCGCCTGGGCCGCCGCCACCAGCGTGGTCATGCGCGCGTTCATGTCGAGGATGCGCTTCACGTACTCGCGGTTGGACAGCATGTTGAACTGCAGCGTGGAGCTGGTGGACGGCAGCAGCGGCAGCCCGCCTTCCAGTCGCAGGTCCAGCGCCCAGCGCAGCAGCCCCTGCATCTTGTCGGCGGGCGGCATCTCGGGGGGCAGGCCGTCGATGAAGGCAAGCGCCTGGTCGAGCAGGCGGATCATCACGGCCGCGGCCAGCGACTCCTTGGAGCCGAAGTGCTTGTAGAGGCTTGCCTTGGCAATGCCGGCCTCGGCGGCCACCTCGTCCACGGTCATGAGGTCGTAGCCCTTGCGGGCAAGCATGGCGCGCGTGGCGTCGAGGATGGCTTCCTCCCGCACCCGGTTTTGTTGCTGACGGACGGTCAGCCTTGAAATTATACCCATTCGTTTTTTATTGAACTAATCGGTTCAGTTTTCGGTCTGATCGGTTGCGTTTTGAACCGATAGGGGCAGGCTAGTTCCGGCTGGCCCGAACAAAACCGGTGGCGCCCCGGCCAATTCGGTTCTTCCGCGCAGTAGCGGCCCCGCGTGGGAGCTGCCCAACCCATTCACTGCAAAAGGAAAACAGACCCATGAACACCCCCCGTCGTGCCGTTCTCGCCCTCGCCCTCGCCGGTGCGCTGTCCGCCTGTGCGGGCATGTCCCAGGCCAACAAACCCGCCCCCAAGGCCGACATCGTGGACACCGCCGTGGCCGCCGGCTCGTTCAAAACCCTCGTGGCCGCCGTCCAGGCCGCCGGTCTGGTGGACACCCTGAAGAGCCCGGGGCCCTTCACCGTGTTCGCACCCACCGACGAAGCCTTTGCGAAACTGCCCCCCGGCACGGTGGAAGGCCTGCTGAAAGACAAGGCCGCGCTCACCAAGGTGCTGACCTACCACGTGGTGCCCGGCAAGGTGATGGCCAAGGACGTGCCCACCGCCGACGTGAAGACCGTGCAGGGCCAGACCGTGGCGCTGAAGAAGGATTCCATGGGCGTGACGGTGAACAACGCCAAGGTGGTGGCTGCCGATGTGGAAGCCACCAACGGCGTCATTCACGTGATCGACACGGTCATCCTGCCGAAGTAATGCCGCCAAGGGCCCATTGATGCGGGATCGGGAGGCCCCTCGTGGGTCTGCCCGATCCGCGGCATCAGTGCGACTCGCGCGGAATCGGCGCACCGCTGGAACCCACCAGGAAGTCCTGGTCCACACCCTTGTCGGCCTGCATCACCGATTCCACGTACAGCTTCACCCAGCCGCGGGTGTCGTGGGGCGGCAACGGCTTCCAGGCCTTGCGCCGCTGGGCCAGTTCTTCTTCGCTCACGTGCAGTACAAGCTTCCGCTTGGCCACGTCGAGTTCGATCACGTCACCGTTCTTCACCAGCGCCAGCGGGCCTCCGGCCGCCGCCTCGGGCGAGGTGTGCAGCACCACCGTGCCGTAGGCCGTGCCGGACATGCGCGCGTCAGAGATGCGGATCATGTCCTTGACGCCCTTCTTCAGCAGCTTGGCGGGCAGTGCGAAGTTGCCCACTTCAGGGAAGCCCGGATAGCCCTTGGGGCCGCAGTTCTTGAGCACCAGCACGCAGTCGGCATCCACATCGAGCTTGGGGTCGTCGATGCGCGCCTTGTAGTCGTCGATGTCCTCGAACACCACGGCGCGGCCCTTGTGCTTCATGAGCCTGGGCGTGGCCGCCGAGGGCTTGAGCACCGCGCCCGTGGGCGCCAGGTTGCCCGTGAGCACGGCGATGCCGCCCTGGGGCTTGAAGGGCTTGCCGAAGGGGAAGATGACCTTCTCGTTCCAGTTCTTGGCGTCCTTGACGTTGTCCCACATGGTCTTGCCATTCACCGTGAGGGCGTTCTTGTGCAGCTTGCCGTTCTTCGCCAGCTCGCGCAGCACCACCGGCAGGCCGCCGGCGTAGAAGAAGTCTTCCATCAGGTACTCGCCGGAGGGCATGAGATTCACCAGGCAGGGGATGTCCTTGCCCAGGGTGTCCCAGTCCGACAGGTCGAGCTTCACGCCGATGCGCCCGGCCAGGGCCAGCAGGTGCACCACGGCGTTGGTGGAGCCGCCGATGGCGCCATTGACGCGGATGGCGTTTTCGAAGGCCTCGCGGGTGAGCACCTTGGACATGCGCAGGTCTTCCTTCACCATCTCCACGATGCGCCGCCCGGCCATGTGGGCCAGCACGTAGCGGCGTGAATCCGAGGCGGGGATGGCGGCGTTGGTGGGCAGGCCCATGCCCAGCGCCTCCACCAGCGAGGCCATGGTGGAGGCCGTGCCCATGGTCATGCAGTGGCCCTTGGAGCGCGACATGGCCACCTCGGCTTCCAGCAGGTCGGCCTGGGTCATCTCACCGGTCTTGAGCATCTCGGTGAATTTCCACACGTGGGTGCCCGAGCCGATGGTCTGGTCGCGCCAGCGGCCGTTGAGCATGGGTCCGCCCGAGATCACCAGCGCCGGCAGGTCGCAGGAGGCCGCGCCCATCATGAGCGCCGGCGTGGTCTTGTCGCAGCCGGTGAGCAGGATCACCCCGTCGAAGGGGTTGGCGCGGATGGACTCTTCCACGTCGATGGACACCAGGTTGCGGAACAGCATGGTGGTGGGCCGCATCACCGGCTCGCCCAGGGACATGACCGGGAATTCGATGGGGAAGCCGCCCATCTCGTAGACCCCGCGCTTCACGTACTCGGCGATCTCGCGGAAGTGGGCGTTGCAGGGCGTGGCCTCGGACCAGGTGTTGCAGATGCCGATGACCGGCCGGCCATCGAAGAGGTGCTGGGGCAGGCCCTGATTTTTCATCCACGAGCGGTGCACCATTCCATCGCGGGTGCCCATGCCGAACCAGCCCTGGGATCGCAGGGTCTTGCCCTTGCGGCCCGTGTCCTTCGCACCGGCACCGGTGGCGGCCTTGGCGGCGGATTTGTTCGTCGACGACTTCTTCGAGCCATCCTTGCTGGACTTCGCCATCTCTTCTCACCCCTCTGTGATGTCGCTTCGATCCCCGTCGCACCGGCCAGCGCCAGGCGACCCGGCGGCGAGTGTACGGCCCCGCCGCGCCCCGAAAAACACCCTTGTGCATGGATTCCGGGCGCCTCCACCGCGGAAAGGGGACAACAACGGTCACGCCCGCCCCCTGTGGCATACTGCTGCGCCTCAAAAAACGCTGCTCACCAGGGGGAGATACATCGTGCCGGGCAGGCTCCAGGGAAAGACCGCTCTCGTCACCGCCGCCGCCCAGGGCATCGGCCGGGCCACGTCACTGGCCTTCGCCCGCGAGGGCGCCTCGGTGCTGGCCACCGACGTGAACGAGGCAAAGCTCGCCGAACTGAGCGGCACCCCGGGCATCCGCACCCGCAAGCTCGACGTGCTGGACGAAGCCGAAATCGCCGCCACCGTGGCCGGGGCCGGCCCGCTGGACATCCTGTTCAACTGCGCGGGCTACGTGGCGAGCGGCACCATCTTGCAGTGCACCACGAAGGACTGGGACTTCTCCTTCAATCTCAATGCCCGCAGCATGTTCGTGCTCACCCAGGCGGTGCTGCCCGCCATGCTGACGCGCGGCCGCGGCAACATCATCAACATCGCCTCGGTGGCCTCCACCGTGAAGGGCGTGCCCAACCGCTTTGCCTACGCAGCCTCGAAGGGCGCGGTGATCGCCCTCACCAAGAGCATCGCCGCGGATTTCGTGGGCCAGGGCATCCGCTGCAACGCCATCTGCCCGGGCACGGTGGATACGCCGAGCCTGCACGACCGCATCAACGCCAACGCCGACCCGGACGCCGCGCGCAAGGCCTTCATCGCGCGCCAGCCCATGGGGCGGCTCGCCGAGGCCACCGAGATGGCCGACCTGGCCGTGTACCTGGCCAGCGACGAGTCGGCCTTCATGACCGGACAGGCGGTGGTGATCGACGGCGGCTACTCCCTGTAGCCGCCACCAGCATCGACCACGTCACGAGGGGAAGTACAACATGAAGCTGTGCCGCTACGGCGAACCCGGGGCCGAAAAACCGGGACTGGTGGACGCATCCGGAAACATCCGCGACCTGTCGGCCCACGTGCGCGACATCGACGGCAGCACGCTGGACGACGCCACGCTGGCGCGGCTGCGCGCCATCAGCCCCGACAGCCTGCCCAGGGTGGCCGGCTCGCCGCGCTACGGCGCGCCCGTGGCCGGCGTGGGCAAGTTCATCGCCATCGGCCTGAACTACTCCGACCACGCCAAGGAATCGAACATGCCGATTCCCAAAGAGCCCATCGTCTTCAGCAAGGCCACCACCTGCATCCAGGGCCCCAACGATGGCGTGGTGCTGCCCAAGGGCAGCGTGAAGGGCGACTGGGAGGTGGAGCTGGCCTTCGTGATCGGCCGCACCGCCAAGGCCGTGTCCGAGGCCGACGCCCTGGACTACGTGGCCGGCTACATGATCTGCAACGACGTCTCCGAGCGCGAGTGGCAGCTCGAGCGCGGCGCCACCTGGGACAAGGGCAAGGGATTCGACACCTTCGGCCCCATCGGGCCGTGGCTGGTGACCCGCGACGAGATCGCCGACCCGCAGAACCTGGCCATGTGGCTGGACGTGAACGGCAAGCGCTTCCAGACCGGCAACACCAGCACCATGATCTTCAACGTGCGCCAGCTGGTGGCCTACGTGAGCTTCCTGTTCACCCTGAAGCCCGGCGACATCATCACCACCGGCACCCCGCCCGGCGTGGGCATGGGCGTGAAGCCCAACCCCGTGTTCCTCAAGGCTGGAGACGTCATGCGCCTGGGCATCGACGGCCTGGGCGAGCAGCAGCAGAAGGTGACCGGGGGCTGACCGCCGCTGCCGCTCACCGCGCCGATCGAGGGCGTCCGGAACTCCGGGCGCCCTTTTCGTTTCAACATCGGGTTCGGTAGCCTGGCCCCACGTCATTCCCCGGAGACCCTGCTCCATGGTCGAGTTCTGCAAGCGCCTCACCGGATCGGCCGCCTTCGACCGGTTCATCGTTCTGATCATCGTCTTCAACGCCCTGATCATCGGACTGGAGACCAACCCGGAGGTCATGGACGACCTGAGTGGGGTCTTCCACACCATCAACAAGGTGATCCTGGGGGTCTTTATCGCCGAGGCGGCCATGAAGATCGTGGCGGCATGGCCGCGGCCGCAGGATTACTTCAGGAGCGGGTGGAACCTGTTCGACTTCGGGATCATCCTGCTGTCGCTGATTCCTGCTTCTGGGACGTTCGCCACCGTGGCGCGGCTGATCCGGCTGCTGCGGGTGCTGCGGCTGGTGACGGCGCTGCCGAAGCTGAGGCTGATGGTGGCCACCCTGATCCGGTGCATCCCGGGGATGGGGCACGTGCTGGCGTTGATGGGGATTCTTTTCTACGTGTATGGGGTGGCTGGGTATCACCTGTATGCGCAGCATGATCCGGCGCGGTGGGGCACTTTAGGGAAGGCGCTGTTGACGCTGTTCCAGATTGCGACGCTGGAGGCCTGGACGGACATCATGAACAAGGCGATGGAGTTGTCGCCCTGGCATTGGGTGTACTTCGTGAGTTTTGTGTTGTTTGGGACGTTTGTGGTGGTGAATTTGTTTGTGGCGGTGGTGATCAATAGCCTCGAAGAAAGTCATCGGGAGGTGGCGGAGAGTGAGGCACGGGCTTCGGGTCAGGCGCCCAGCGATCTGCGGCATGTGCGGGGTCTTCTCGCGGAGGCAGACCGTCGCTTGGCTACCCTCGATCAGGACTCGCCACATCGGCATTATTGAACCGGCATCAACTTGTTGAACTCAAGCAGCATACCGAACCGGCTCATGCTCGAAGTAGCGCTTGATCCGTTCGGGCTGCCTTTGCACGCTACGCAGGTGGCGCGCCGCTGCCTTCACCAGTTGCGGCTTCGTGCGCGCCGGCGCGAGCTTCGTCACCGCCTGCTTCAGGTCCGCGTTGGCCATCTCGTCGGGGTTGAGCTCGGGGCTGTAGCTGGGAAGGTAGAACACCTCGATCTCCCGCGCGTGCCCGGCCAGCCACGCCTTCACCGGCTTGCTGTGATGCACCCGCAGGTTGTCCAGGATCAGGTAGACCTTGCGCCCGGCGTCGCGGATAAGCCGCTTCATGAAGTCGATCAGGATATCGGCGTTGAGCGCCCCGTCGAAGATCCTCCAGCGCATCGTGCCGCGGTTGGTGACGGTGGAGATGATCGACAGGCCGTGGCGCTTGTTGTTCACCCGCACCACCGGTGTGTGGCCCTGGGGCGCGAAGCTGCGCCCGCGCACGTCGTCGCTGCGAAGCCCCGTCTCGTCGCCCCAGTGAATCTCCGCGCCCTCCACCTTGGCGCACGCCGCGATGATGGGGTACTGCTCATCGAGCCACTTCTTCACCGCCGCAGGCGACTGCTCTCAGGCCTTCCTCATGGGCTTCTGGGGCGTGAAGCCCCAGCGCGAAAGGTACAGGCCCATCGTGCGCACCGGCAGCTCGATGCCGAAGCGATCGCGGATCAGATCGGCCACCGCCTGGCGCGTCCACAGAGCGTGGACCATCTTGAGCTGATCCGGCGTGCGGTCACGGATGAGCCGCTGCACCTCGCGCTCCTGCTGCGTCGTGAGGGTGCGGCCTGTACCGACCGGGCGGCCCGGCCGCTCCACCATCACCGCCTTCCAGCCGCCGGCACGGAAAGCCTTGACTGCAGCAATCACGGTGGTGCGCGAGAGCTCGCACTGCACCGCGACCTCCTGCAAGGTCACGCCGTCCAGCCGCATCTTCACCGCCCGGCGCCGACGCTCGTTGAGCGCTTCCACCGGCAGTGTTCGAGAGTCGATCTTGTCCATGCAAGGACAGACTCTACGCGGTCAAGAGAGTTCACCATTTAAATGCCGACGCAATAGCCACCTGGCATGACTTGTTGCCAAGTGGCGAACATCGACTCGTGGCGCAGGCTGGCCAGAAGGCTATGTTTGGTCTGGGCGTGTATCTCAGTGCCGATGGCCTCGCTTTCTCTTACACTGGCGCTGTGCGAAGATTGAACGACGACGAACTGACATTATTCAGATAAGCCTCCCCCATACCCACCGTGCGGGTAGCTGCTAAATCGAAGGGCCGCTTGCGGCGGCCCTTCGTTCGTCTGGCGGTGGCGTGCGCGGCGCGCTTCGGCGTGGCCTTCTTCGCAGGCGCAGCGGCTTCCGCGCGCGCTTCCTCCCAGCGCCTTGCCTCCTATCGTCGCTGATGAATCTCGTCAACCGTCCTCGCCGCCTCACACGCCACTCACCATGAACCTCAAGTCCAGGGCACTCCATGCACGATCACCCGCCCGTCGCAGGGCGGTGGCGGTGGCCTGCAGCGGTGCTGGCATGTTCAAAACCCTGCTTGCCATCATTGCGCTGCTGGCGGGTTCGGTGGTTCAGGCGCAATCCATCGATGGCGGGCTGACCTGGAATGGCTGGACGGATCGCGGCATGTCGAATCAACTCGGCGTGGGGTCGGGGGCCGCAGACGAGGTCTACCGGGTCTACTCCACGTTTTTTTATTTCGACAACCAATCGAGAACAAACACCGGAGAAATCGGCGGGGGCCCCACGGGGGGTATCACCGGTTTCGGCACCGGCAGCTTTTCCGCCGGCGCCTTTGCCAGCGGCAACGCCATTCTGGGAATCGGTTTGCAGGTCATCAGCGGCGGCCAGATCGGCGACTGGACCTTCGTCAAGTTCGATCTCGATAACGACAGCTTTCGGCCGGCGTCCACGGTTGGCGGCACTGACGGCCGAACCAGCTTCAGCAGATGGTCGGAGACGGGCGACTTCACGGTCTCCTTCGCCGGTATCGGCTCCAACGCCTGGACGGCACAGGAAATCAGCATCCAGAGCGGCAACGGGACCGCGTACGGGGGCATATCGCAGGCAGGGCAGGGTTTCCCCGGCTACGTCCCCGGGGGAAGCACAGGGTATGACTTCCCCATCAGGGCATTCCGTAGGGGCACCGACTCTTTCCAGGCATTTTTTGATGCAACTGCAATGCAGGCGCTTTACGGGCCGGTTGGCATGGGCGCAATCAACGAATCGGTTGGCATCGCGATGCAAGGTTTCTCCGGCGGATCGAACTCCGTGACTTTCGGCGTGCCGCTAACGCCGGTTCCTGAGCCGTCCACTCCTTCCATCCTGATCGCCGGCATCGCGATGATGCTTCTAATGAAACGCTTTTTCTCCCGGAAAGCGCCGCGAAGCCGGGCGATGTAGCGCGGCTACAGGCAAGCTACGGTTGTAGCGCGGCGATGGCGTCGTGGGCCACCAAGACGCACGACTCATCCGCATCACGACGCAGTCAACACCTGCACACGGCCCGCACCGCACTCGGCATTGCCCGTGCGCGAGGTGGATCACGCCCGATCCGCCGTGACCACGCGCGAAAAAAGCGCCTGGGGGAATCGGCAAAGGCCGCGCGCCGCCACCACCGCCGTCACTCCAGCCGCCGCACCCAGCGCAAAGCGGCCTCCGCCCGACAAGAATTTTCTCCACAAGACCAGTCCCGATATCGCATCAGGGTCTAGTGCCTCCAGCACCAACGCCCACAGTTCGCCAGCCAGAAACAGTGGCGCGTCGATCAGTGCCAGGATGGCCAGTAGCGGCACCAATACGACACCGCGCGCCGTGCATTCCAGCCACGCGCCCGGCCGCTTGAACGAGGCACGCTGCCCGCGGAGCGGCCAGGCGATTACCGTAAGCAACGCTACCAGCGGGCCGTGCAGCGCGTAGGCCATCAACGTGGAAGCCTCGGCGACACCGCGCGGATCGGGATAGATCACCGTTTCGCCAACGACGACCAGGTGGCGCCACGCAACCCGGGCGCGCAGTACCCGGTCAAGACCCTCGTGGTCGATGGTCAGGCTGAGAAGCCTGAAATCCTCCGCCACCCAGGTGAAGATCGCCCGATAGGCGCCAAGGCAACCGCTCACGAGGGTCTCCCCGAAGACAATCCCCACCGGGAGCAGTACCGCCGTTCCAAGCAACAGACGACACACGACCGCCCACGCGCTGCGAAGGCTCGCGCCTCGGGTGTCGTCCATCCAGGGCATCGGTCAGGTGGTGGTTGTCCGGTTGGCGCCGGCAACATGACGGCCGAGCCAGAGTGCAAAGAAAGCCGCCGAGACGGTGACGAGCACCAACGGCCCGGCAACACCGTGCAGCCACTCGAAGGCGGCCTTGTCGCCTCGCGAGGCATAGAACAGGGCGATCACTCGTGCCTGGTTCAAAACGAACACCACTGCAACACCAGCCAGAATGCCGGTGATCCGCGCACGCAAGGGCAACGGCGCCACGAACATGGCGGCGATCATCAAGAAGACCACATCCGCACCCTCGCAACCATTGAGGACGTTGATGCCACCACCCGGGGCCACCACACGCGACCCGACGGCTCTGACGTGCACGGCGGGATCGGCCACGTGGATCAGCCAGGCTGCCGACTGCACGGTGGCATGGTCGATGAAGAGGCGCTCCACCCAGCCGCCCCTGGCGGCGCCGTAGAGTCCCTGGAGGCTGGCGAACAGCGCCAGAAAGAGCATCAGGCGCAGCACCACCGGGCGATCTCCAGTACGGGCTCGGGCGGTGGTGGCGGGCGCCGGCAGTGGAGGGCTCGTATTCATCCCGTTCCTTGCGAGACACGTCGAATGAAACTACCGGGCTGCCGTGACATTCGCATGACAGGTCACTGCCGCCGGGGGGCCATGGCCTGAACCCCACAAAGTGCACCACCCGGCTTGCCGCTCCAGATGCGCCACTCACGGTGCGGCGTTGGGCGACGCAGGCGCTGGCGGGAGGGCACGACGCGCCCTTGTGAAACCGGGGCGCCTCATCCCGCGGCGCACCTACTCCACGCGCTCCCACACCAGCGTGGACACGCGCAGCTTGCCGTCGGGCCGCGTGGGCAAGGGCGGCGTGGTGATGGTGAGCCGCTTGCCGTCAACACTGGGGAAGCGTAACTGGTCACCGCCCACCCAGTCGGGGTTGGAGGACACTTCCACATGATGGATCACCTGGTCGCCCTGCCAGGTGTAGCGGCCGGCATAGGTGGTGGACGAAGAAAAGGCCCGCGCGCGCTCCGCTTCGGGCGCGTTGATGCGATTGCCGGCACTGAACCGCGGACGCTCGCCAGCTTGCAAAATGGCCGACATGTGGCCGCCGGCGGTGTAAGTGAGATAGCCCGTGGCACCCGGCCCAAACGGATGAAACATCTCGCCCGACTCCGGGTCCTGGGTGGTGTAGGAAACCAGCTTCCACACGCCCACGGGAAGGGCGGGCAGGGAACTCGCGCCGGATTGGTCGATGGGGGTGTTCATGGGCATCTCCCGTAAGGGCGCGCAGGCCGCGCAGAAACGATGGAAGGGGGCGGCACGGCCGCCCCCTTCCGGACAACTGCCAGGAAGCTGCCCTGCGCTACAGGATGGTAATCTGCTTCGCGCCGGGAACGGTCTTCTTTGGCAGCACCAGTTCCAGCACGCCATCGGCATACTTGGCCTGGGAGGCATTGGCATCCACTTCGGCGGCCAGGCTGAAGGAGCGCGCCACGCGCCCCATGTAGCGCTCGCTGCGCAGCGCGCGCTCGCCCTCCTTGACTTCCTTTTCGCGCCGCACTTCGGCCGCCAGTGACACCTGATTGCCATCGATGTGCACCTGGATGTCCTCTTTCTTGACGCCTGGAAGATCCGCGTGAACGGTGTAAGCCTTGTCATCCTCGCGCACGTCGAGCTTCATCTGCGCGGGCGCCGCGCCGCCCTGGGCGCCCTCGAAACCCACGGGGCGCACGAAGAAGCCGCGCAGCAGGTCATCGAACATTTCGTCGATAGGGGTGAAACGGGTGATCTGAGCCATGGACTTGCCTCCTGAGTCGGTGGGACGCCCTCCGCCGGGCGGAGCCCTGAACTGCCCGGACCCGGCACCACGCCGGACCGCAACGTCACGTATTTGTGGCGCGGCGGCACCGGTTTCAAGGGCTCCAGGTCACTGGCTGTGGTGCTCCGGTTCCGCGTCACGCACCGCGGCCGAGACCGTCTGTTGAAAGGTGTCGCCCGATTTGCGGCGGAACGTGAAGGTGAGAGGCACCGTCGCACCGGGAGGCAGCGGTTTTTCCAGGTCGAACAGCATCAGGTGCAGCCCGCCCGGAGCGAGCTCTAACAGCTTGCCACCGCTCAGGGTCAGCTCCTTCAGCGCCCGCATTTTCATGACGCCGCCCTCGGTCTTCATCTGGTGTATCTCGCAACGCTTCGCGGCCGGAGTGCTCACGCCCAAAAGCGTGAGGCGCGGGCCGGACTTGATCGTGCCGTAGGCAGCAGCCACGGGCTGCCCGGGAACCGTGGCGCGCACCCAGATGTCACGGAACTCCACGGCGCTGTCGGCGGTGCCCATGGCTCCAGCCGTAACCGCGCTGCCCACCAGCAGCAACGCCAGCAACGCGCGAATCCAATTCCTGCCCATGGCTCTTTCCCTCCTGTGGATGAATCTTCCGAAACCCGGGTGCGATGACAGGCGCCGCCTATAATTGGTTCTCCAACCACACACCTACCCCATGCGCCGCATCCTTTCGCTGCTCGCCGGCCTGAGCCTGTTGCCCTGCCTGCTCACCCAAGCCGCCCTCGCCCAATCGCCAGCGCCACTGCTGCCGGCGCCGCCAGCAATCGCCGCCAAATCGTGGGTGTTGCTCGACTTCAACACCGGCCAGACGCTGCTGTCGCGAGACCCCGATCTGCGCATCGAACCCGCTTCTCTCACCAAGGTCATGACGGCCTGGCTGGTGTTCGATGCCCTGAAGCAAAAGCGCATCACTCTGGATCAAGCGGTGCCGGTGTCGGACAGGGCCTGGAAGGCGGAGGGGTCGCGCACCTTCATCGAACCGCGCAAGCCGGTCACGGTGGACGAACTGCTCAAAGGCATGATCGTTCAGTCGGGCAATGACGCCACCATCGCCCTGGCGGAGCTGGTGGCCGGCAGCGAGGAAGCCTTCGCCGACCTGATGAACCGGCAGGCCGGGCGGCTGGGATTGGGCGGCACGCATTTCGTCAACGCCACCGGGCTGCCCGACCCGCGGCACTACTCCACTGCCCGCGACCTGGGCGTTCTGGCCAGCGCCCTGATCCGCGATTTCCCGGGATTCTTCCCGCTCTATTCGCTCCGGGAGTATCGCTATAACAACATTACCCAGTACAACCGCAACTTGCTGCTGGGCCGTGACCCTACGGTGGACGGCCTCAAGACGGGCTTTCACGAGTCGGCTGGCTATTGCCTGATCGCCACCGCCAAGCGCGAACCCCGGCGGTTGCTGTCGGTGGTATTGGGCACCGCCTCGGAACAAGCCCGCGCCCAGGAAAGCCAGAAACTGCTCAATTACGGATTCCAGTTCTACGAAACCGTGCGGCTCTATCAGAAAGGGCAGGCGGTAGCCCGGTTGCCCGTCTACAAGGGCGCGCGCGACGAGCTCCGGGCCGGCTTCATGGACGACTTCCACATGAGCGTGCCGCGCGGCATGGCCGACCGCATCAAGGCCAACCTCACCAGCCTGCAGCCACTGCTGGCGCCCGTGGCTGCCGGCCAGAAGGTGGGCACGCTATCCATCACCCTCGACGGCAAGCCGGTGGGCGACTATCCGGTGGTGGCCCTCGAGGCCATGGGCGTTGCCAACATCTTCGGGCGTGCCTGGGACTCGCTGCGCCTGTGGTTCAAGTGAGGCCGGGCGGTTGCACTGCTACCTGAACGGCGAGTTTCTGCCTACCGCGGAGGCGCGGGTGCCGGTGCTCGACCGGGGTTTCCTGTTTGGCGATGGCGTCTACGAGGTGATCCCGGTGTACGGCCGGCGGCCCTTCCGGCTCGACGCCCACCTGCGGCGGCTGCGGCGCAGCCTCGATGCGTTGCGCATGGATCCGCCCCACGACGACGCGCACTGGCGATCGCTGATCACCGAACTGGTGGCGCGTCAGCCCTTCGACGACCAGGGTATCTACGTTCAGGTAACACGCGGCGTGGCGAAGCGCGACCACGCGTTCCCGAAAGACGTGGCGCCCACGGTATTCATGATGGGTAACCCGCTGGTCACGCCCACGGCCCCCCAGCTTGCCCAGGGCGTGGCTGCCATCACCGCGGCGGATAACCGCTGGCTGCGTTGCGACGTAAAGTCCACCGCTCTGCTCGCCAACGTGCTGCTGCGCCAACTCGCGGTGGATCAGGGTGCAGCCGAGACGCTGCTGCTGCGCGACGGCTGGCTCACCGAGGGCTCGGCCAGCAACGTGTTCATCGTCGCTGGCGGTGAAATCGTCACGCCGCCGAACGGACCCTTGCTGCTGCCCGGCGTGACGGCGGAGGTGGTGGAGGACGCCGCCCGTCTCGAGGGCCTGCCGCTGGTGCGGCGCCCGGTGAGCGAAGCCGCCTTGCGCGCCGCCGAGGCAGTGTGGATCACCAGCGCCAGCCGCGAAGTGCTGGCGGTCACCACTCTGGACGCTCGCCCGGTGGGGAACGGCCGCCCCGGCCCCATCTTCGAACGCATCCACCGCCGCTTTCAGTCTCTCAAGCCGGCGCCCGGCAGGCCATGAGCGAACCCCAGCCCTCCCTCATCGAATACCCCACCGACTTCCCCCTCAAGGTCATGGGGCGGCAAACGCCGGGGCTGGCCGAGGCGGTGGTGGAGATCGTGCGCCGCCACGCGCCGGACTTCGACCCGGCCACGGTGGAACTGCGCGCCAGCCGTCAGAAGACTTACCTGTCGGTCACGTGCGTGATTCGCGCCACCTCCCGCGCGCAACTCGACGCGCTCTACCAGGAACTGTGCGACCACCCGCTGGTGGTGATGGTGCTCTGAGGGTGCCGGGCGCGCCGCGCCTGCGCCGCCTCGGCTCCACGGAGTACATGGCCACGTGGGAAGCCATGCGTGCCTTCACGGCCGCCCGAGACCCCGCCACGCCCGACGAGTTGTGGCTCACCGCCCACCCGTCCGTGTACACCGTGGGGATCGCCGGCCGCGCCGAACACCTGCCCCGCGCCGATAACGGCATTGCCGTGGTGCGCACCGACCGCGGCGGGCAGGTCACCTGGCACGGGCCGGGGCAGGTAATTCTCTACACGCTGCTGGATCTTGCGCGTCTCGGTCTGGGGGTGCGCCCGCTGGTTCGCTTGCTGGAGGACTCGGTGGTGGCGGTGCTGGCAGCCCATGGCGTGGCGGCGCGCGGCGACCGCCACGCGCCGGGTGTGTACGTGGATGGCGCCAAGGTGGCCGCCCTCGGGCTGCGGGTACGCCAGGGACGCTGCTACCACGGCCTGGCCCTGAACGTGGACCCCGATCTCTCGGCCTTCGAGGCCATCGACCCCTGCGGCCACCCCGGGCTGCCGGTCACCAGTACCCGGCGCCTGGGCATCGGCGCGCCCGAGGCGGAACTGGGCGAGGCCCTCGCTACAGCCGTGATCGAGCGCCTGCGGCCGTAGAATCCCGTCATGGAAACATCCGCCAAGCAGACCGGCGCGGCCAAGACGGCCCGCAACCCCATCAAGATCGTGCCGGCCGAGCGCCTGCCAAAGCCCGCCTGGATCCGGGTGAAGGCCGGCGGCAGCGAGAACTTCCACGCCGTGAAGCAGGCGCTGCGCGCCCATGGCCTGCACACCGTGTGCGAGGAGGCATCCTGCCCCAACATCGGCGAGTGCTTCGGCAAGGGCACGGCCACCTTCATGATCCTGGGCGACCTGTGCACCCGCCGCTGCCCGTTCTGCGACGTGGCTCACGGCAGGCCGAAGCCTCCCGATGGGGCCGAGCCGCTCAAGCTGGCCACGACCATCCGCGACATGCGCCTGAAGTACGTGGTGATCACCAGCGTGGACCGCGACGACCTGCGCGACGGCGGCGCGGGTCACTTCGCCGCGTGCATCCGCGCCGTGCGCGAACACTCCCCCGGCACCGTCATCGAGGTGCTGGTGCCCGACTTCCGCGGCCGGCTCGAGAAGGCGCTGGACGCGCTGGACGCCGCGCCTCCCGACGTGATGAACCACAACCTCGAGACCGTGCCGCGGCTCTACAAGCAGGCCCGCCCCGGCGCGGACTACGCCCACTCGCTCAGGCTGCTGCAGGACTTCAAGGGACGCCACCCGGACATCCCCACCAAGTCGGGGCTGATGGTGGGCCTGGGCGAGACCGACGAGGAAATCCTGCAGGTGATGCGCGACCTGCGCGCCCACCAGGTGGACATGCTCACCGTGGGGCAATACCTGCAGCCCACGGGCGGGCACCTGCCGGTGCTGCGCTACGTGGAGCCGGCGCAGTTCGAGGTGTTCCAGCGCGAGGCCCTGGCCCTGGGCTTCCGCCACGCCGCCTGCGGCCCGCTGGTGCGCTCCAGCTATCACGCCGACCAGCAGGCCCACCACGCCGGCGTGGCGGGTTGACCGCTGCGCGGCCCGTGGAGCGGCCGCTGCGCCTTGCCATCATCCGCCAGCGCTGGAATCCCTTCGGCGGCGCGGAGCGCTTCGTGGACCGCGCGGTGCACGCGTTGCTGGCGCGCGGCGTGGACGCGACGCTGCTGGCGCGGCACTGGCAGTCGGCCGAGGGCCTGCGCACCGAGCGGCTGGACCCCTTCTACCTGGGCAGCGTGTGGCGCGACGCGGGCTTTGCCCGCGCGGCCCGCGCCGCCGTGGCGCGCGGCGGCTATGACCTGGTGCAGTCCCACGAGCGCATCGACTGTTGCCATGTGTACCGCGCTGGCGACGGGGTGCACCGCGCCTGGCTGGAGCGGCGGGCACGCGCCGAAGGCGGCGCGTGGCGGGCGCTCTCGCCCTTCCACCGCTACACCCTGGCCGCCGAGGCGCGGCTGTTCGCCAGCCCTCGGCTCGAAGCCGTGATCTGCAACGCCGGGATGGTGCGCGACGAGATCGAGCGCCACTTCGGCGTGGACCCGGCCCGCCTGCATGTGATCCGCAACGGCGTGGACACGGCCGCCTTTTCGCCCTCCCTGCGCTCAGCGCACCGGGAGCGCGTGCGGGCGCAGCTGGGCATCGCGGCGGACGAGCCGGTGTTCCTGTTCGTGGGCTCAGGCTTCGGGCGCAAGGGCGTGGCCACGGCGCTGCAGGCGCTGGCCAGCGTGCCGGCGGGCACACTGGTGGTGGTGGGCGGCGACAAGCACGCTGCGCGCTACCAGGCGCTGGCCGGGCGCCTTGGCCTGGGGCCGCGCACGCGCTTCACCGGGCCGCAGCAGGATGCAAAACCCTTCTACGGCGCCGCCGACGCCTTCGTGCTGCCCACCCTGTACGACCCCTTCCCCAACGCAGCGCTGGAGGCGCTGGCCTGCGCACTGCCGGTGATCACCACCGACGGCTGCGGCGCCGCCGAGGTGCTGCACGATCCGGCCTGCGGGCTGGTGGTGCCCGCGGGCGACGTGCCCGCCCTGGCCGCCGCCATGGCGCACCTCCTGGATGCCACGACCCGCGATGCCATGGGCACGGCGGCGCGTGCCGTCGCCCGGCGCCACAGCCTCGAAGCCATGACGGACGCGCTGCTGGCCCTCTATGGGCACCTGCTGGCGGATCGCTGAGCGGGTCCGCCCGATATACTGCCGCTCGCCCCACATGACCGATCCGCGCCAGCTTCGCATCGTCCACACCGAGGCTTCCCTGGGCTGGGGCGGCCAGGAGATCCGCATCCTCAGCGAGGCGGCGGGCATGGCGGCGCGCGGCCACCAGGTGCGGCTGCTGTGCCCGGCAGAAGCGCGCATCTTTTCGGAGGCAGGCGCGCGGGGCGTGGCGGTCACCGCGCTTCCCATAAGCCGCAAGAACCCCCGCGGGGTGTTCGCCCTGCGGCGCTGGCTCGCTGCCAACCCCTGCGACGTGATCAACACCCACAGCTCCACCGACAGCTGGCTCGCCGCGCTCGCCTGCGCCAGCCTCGCCGGTGCGCCGCCGCTGGTGCGAACCCGGCACATCTCCGCGCCCATCCCCGACAACGCCGCCACGCGCTGGCTCTACACCCGCGCCACGGCGCGGATCGTCACCACCGGCGAGCGCCTGCGCGAGACCCTGGTGCACCAAAACGGTTTCGACGGGGCGCGCATCGTCTCCATCCCCACCGGCGTGGATACGACGCGCTTCGCCCCTGGCGACCGGGACGCGGCCCGGGCGGCACTGGGCCTGCCGCCCGGGCCGTTGGTGGGTATCGTGGCCACCTTGCGCAGCTGGAAAGGTCACCGCTTCCTGGTGGAAGCCTTCCACTCACTGGCGCGCCCTGAGGCACGGCTCGCCATCGTCGGCGACGGGCCGCAGCGCGAGGCACTCGAGGCCCAGGTGGCTGGCCTGGGCCTGGGCGATCGCGTCACCTTTGCAGGCAACCGCGCCGACGTAGCGCCCTGGCTGCAGGCCTTCGACGTGTTCGCGCTGCCCTCCTACGCCAACGAGGGTGTGCCCCAGGCCATCGTGCAAGCCATGCTGTGCGCGCTGCCCGTGGTGACCACGGCGGTGGGCAGCATCGGCGAAGCGGTGCAGGACGGCATGACAGGGCTGATGGTGGCGCCACAGCAGGCTGCCCCCCTGGCGGCGGCGCTGGCGCGACTGCTGGACGACCCCGCCCTGCGAGAGCAACTGGGCGCGGCGGCGCGTGCCGCCGCGCTAGAGCGATTCTCGCTGGAATCCATGCTCGATCGCATGGAAGCCGTGTTCATCGACGCGGTGGCCACCCATGGCTAACCGCCTTCCGGGCCGTCTGTTCACCCTGCGCCTGGCGGCGGGGCACCGGCTTTCAACCCTGGGACGCCGCCGCCGGCCGCAGCATCCGGAGCGCATCCTGGTGTGCCATCACCTGCTGTTGGGCGACACGGTGATGCTCTCGCCCTTGCTGGCCAAGCTACGCGCGCTGCATCCGCGCGCGCAGATCATCATGACCTCGCCACGCGCCTTCGCGCCGCTGTTCGCCTCCCGCCCCTGGGGCGTCAACGTGCGGCCCTTCGATCCGCGCCGCCTGGAGACGCTGCGCGATTTGGCCCGCGAGCCGGGCTTCGACCTGGCGCTGATACCCGGCGACAACCGCTTCAGCTGGACCGCCCTGGCGCTGGGAGCGCGCTGGATCGTGGCCTTCGAGGGAGATCGGCCTGCATACAAGAGCCTGCCGGTGGACGAGTTGCGCGCCTGGCCGCGGGAACCTATGGCGCTAGGGGACATCTTCGCCACGCTGGCAGAGGGACCTGCGCCGCCTGCCTTCGAAACACGGCAATGGCCCGCCCCGGCCCATCGCCCCTTTGAATGCCCGTCCGGCCCATTCGCCGTTTTGCACCCTGGAGCGAGCATGCGGCTGAGGCACTGGCCTCCGGAACGCTGGCGCGCCCTGGCCAACGCACTCGAACATCGCGGGCTTGCCGTGGCTTTCACCGTGGGCCCTGGGGAAAGACCGCTTGCGGACGCGGTGGACCCGCAGCGCCGATTCCAGCGCTTCGAGCTTGAACTGACTCAGCTGTTTTCGCTGCTGCGCCACGCGGCTCTGTTGGTGGTGCCGGACACGGGTGTTTCCCACCTGGCACGAGTGGCAGGAACACCCACGGTGACGCTCTTCGGCCCGGGCTCAGCGCAGCTCTTCGGGCCGGGCGATTTTTGGCAACACGCGCCCTGGACCGCCGTGACCGTGGACCCTTTCCCCTGCCGCGACCAGCACCTGCTGTTCAAGCGCGAACTGCCCTGGGTCAAGCGCTGCGGTCGCTCGCCCCGCCAGTGCCCCGCGCCCCGCTGCATGCAAGCCATCAGCATCGACGACGTAATGGCAGCCTGCGATCGCATGCTCGCCCGAGGGGCGGGCCGTGGCGCCGTCACCGCCACCGACCCTCGGCCAGCGTCCCAATGACTCGGGATACGCCCACGCCCGATGGCAGCGACGCCGGTTTTGCCCCGCCGGAGGCGGCCTATGGCGGATACCCTGACCTGTCACGCATCAAGCGCGTGCTGGTGGTGAAGCTGCGCCACCACGGCGACGTGCTGCTCGCCACACCGGTGTTCCGGGCGCTACGCGCCGCGCTGCCGCACGCAGCCATCGATGCCTTCATCAACCGCGAGACGCTGCCCATGCTTCAGGGCAATCCGGATGTGGACGACTTCCTGATGCTCGACCGCACCGCGCGCGACCGCGGCCTGGTGGCGCGCGTGGGCGAGGAGCTGCGGCTGCGCCGCGCGCTGCGCGGCGGCCGCTATGACGCCGTGATCAATCTCACCGAGGGCGACCGTGGCCGTATTGCTGGCCGCCTCGCGCACGCCGCGGTGCGTGTGGGCTTCGCGCCGCGCGGCCGCGCCGTGGCGGGCTACACCCACTTGGTGAAGCAACCCGCCGCACCACGCCATGCGGTGGAGCGCAACCTCGACGCGCTGCGGCGCATCGGCGTCTTCCCCGCGGCCGAGGCGCGGTCCCTGCGTTTCGTCGTTGACGATGCCGACCGTGCCGCCGCGCGCGCACGCCTCGCGGCCGCGGGCCTCGAACCGGGCCGCTTCGTGCACGTCCACCCCGCCTCGCGATGGCGATTCAAGACCTGGCCCGCCGAGCGCGTGGCCGAGGTGCTGCTCGCCCTGGCGGCGCGCGGCCTGCGCTGCGCGCTCACTGCCGCCCCCGATGCCGCGGAGCGTGCCATGACGGCGCGCATCGTCTCGCTGTCCGCAGGCGCGCGCGCCGTGGATCTGGCCGGCGAGCTCACCCTGAAGCAGCTCGGCGCCGTGATGGACGAGGCGGCTGCGCTGCTCACCGTGGACTCCGTGCCCCTTCACATGGCCTCGGCCCTGCAGCGCCCGGTGGTGGCGCTGTTCGGGCCCTCCTCCGAGCAGGAATGGGGCCCGTGGAACAACCCGCGCGCCGTGGTGATCTCGGCCGGTTTCGCCTGCCGCCCCTGCGGTCTGGACGGCTGCGGCGGCAGCAAGGTGAGTGACTGCCTGGTTCGCCTGCCGGCCGCGCGGGTGGTGGCGGCCCTGGAACGGCTTCTGGAGAACGAGAACCCATGATCGAACCACCCTTCGGCGACGTGGACGCCGCCCGCGTAACTGCCTTCCACGACGAGCGCCTCGCCGACCCCGCCTGGCCCGCCACGGCAGCCGTGCGCTTTCCCGAGCCTGGCCTGTGGGAGAGCATCGAGGCCAACCACCGCAACAACAATTTGCTGTGGCTCGAGGAGGACCTGGCGCGACGGCGCCACGCGCCCGATGCCGAGATTGCCGCCAACAAGCGCCACATCGACCGCTTCAACCAGGCCCGCAACGACGCCATCGAGCGCGTGGACGAGCACCTGCTATCCCGCCTGTTCGGCCGCGAGCTTCACGCGCAGGCACGGCTCAACAGCGAGACCGCGGGCTCCATCGTCGACCGGTTGTCCATCACGAGCCTGAAGATTCGCGCCATGGCCGAGCAGACAAAGCGCACCGACGTGGACGCGTCCCACGTGGAGGCCTGCGCCGCAAAGCTCGCGCGGCTGCGGGAGCAGCGCGCCGACCTGTCGTCCTGCCTGGATGCCCTGCTGACAGAGGCGGCCGCCGGCGCGGCGCGCTGGAAGATCTACCGGCAGTTCAAGATGTACAACGACCCGCGCCTCAACCCGCAGGTGTACGGCGAGAAACCGCGCGGCTGAAGACCTCAGGCCCCGAGCAGACGCGCCACGCGCCCGAGCACCTGCTCGTCGGAGAGCGCCGCGACGCTTGTCGGCGCATCCAGGAAGTCCACGTTGCTTCCGCGCGGACCCCACTGCGAAGGATGGGGTGACACGTGGGTCTCGGCGAACAGCCCGAGCACCCCGCCAGGGCTGGCAGCGGCGAAATGCATCAGTCCGCTGTCCGGGAACACGCTGGTGCGCGCGCCCCAGATGAGTCCGAGCGCGGGCGGAATCGGGCCGCGGAAAGGGTGGATGTGGCGCTCGCGCGCGGCAAGCACGGGCTCGGCCACCTCGTCGTCGCCCGGATAGAGCGGGTTGTCGGAGCGGCCCGGCGTCCACATGAACACCGTCTGCAGCCCGTGCGTATCGAGCCAGTGGCGCGACCATCGCAGGATCTGCCCGGTGGAGGGCTGCTTCTTGGCACGGCGCGCGCCCAGACCCAGCACCACATAACCCCGCGGCGCTAGTCCCCGCGCCTCAAGCCAGCCGGCTGCGGCGGCGCGGGAGGTCTCGGGCAAGCGATACACGGGCAGTGGCGCCGGGACCGGCGCGACGACGCCCAGCGGCGCGAGCAGCCCGATCATGCGATCCACCTCGTGGACGCCCGCGGCCACGGACAGTCCATGGGTGAGTCGCGGCCAACGCGAAGCGTCCTCCACGCACGCCACCACGCGCTTCGCGCCGGACTGCAGCCCGCGGCGGATCGCCCGCGGCGACTCGGAGCCATTGGCAACGATCGCCCAGTCGTAGCCCTGTAACCGCATCACCAGCGCCTGCCACGCCGCATGCAGGGCCGCGCCAGGCCGCACCGAGCGGCCCACACGCGCGCGGCGGTAGATCCATCGCCGGTCCGCATTCGGATCGTCCGCCACCACCCATGCGTTGTAGTCGTTGGCGAGCAGGTGCACCTCGGCCTGCGGCAACGCGGCCTTGAGCACCGCGAGCATGGGCGTCGTGAGCAGCAGATCGCCGATCTTGTCGCGCTTGATGACGAGGATTTTCATTGGCTGCGCAGTCTAGGCCAAGGCGATGGCGGACGCCATGCGGCACCGGCTGCCTATAATCAATCGTCCATGTCCGCCATCCACTCTCCTCCCGCCTCGGCAGGCACGCACCTGGAAGCCGCGTTGCTGGTGGCGCTGGCCGTGGCTCTGCCGCTGTGGGAGGCGCCGAAAAACCTGTTGGCCGCCGCCTTCGTGCTCACGTGGCTGACCAACCGTCTGAGGACGCGGCGTTTCGGCGGACCGTGGGACCACTGGGACACGCTGATCGCGGTATGGATCGGGTCGGGTGTTCTCGTGGCGGCCTTCGCGGGTATCCACTTCCAGGAATGGCGCGGCACCACCGACCTGCTGCGCTATGGCCTGGTGCTGTGGTGCGTGAAGCGCTCGAATCTCAGTGACAACGCGATACTCGCCGTGATCGGTGCAGCCTTTGTCGCCACGGCGCTAGGCCTTGCCTGGGGCTACTGGCGCTGGGTAACGGAGGCAAAGCGGGTGTACATCGAACTGCACTCCGTCGGCCACGTGAACCACAGCGCCATCTATCTGGCCATTGTCTTTGGATCTTCCCAGAGCGCTCTCATGGCACTGTGGCCGCGCTTGGGCCTCGCGGCCCGCGCCGCCGGATTGGCGGGCCTGGTCTGCCTGCTGGCGTTCCTGGTGGCCATGGAAAGCCGCGGGGCGTTGGCCGCCGGCCTTGCACTCGCGGTCGTGCTGGCCATCGCCTGGTGGCCGCGCGAGCGGCGTTTCGGCGCCGCGGCCTTGCTTGCCGTCGCGGTGATCGCCGCCGCCCTGCTGGTGATGCGTCCTACCGTGGTCACCAAGCATCTTCAAAATGCCGCTACGGACAACGTGCTCAGCTACCGGGATCGTATCTGGATCACCTCCTTGTCGGCGTTGCGCGAGTATCCCGTCTTTGGCGTCGGCATGGACAACTTCAGCCGCCTCGATGCGCCGCGGGTGCTCGGTTGGTCCAAGGCCCGCGGCGAGCCGGTGGACGAGCAGGCGTTCTTCTTTGCGCCCCACGCCCACAGCCTCTACTTCAACACGCTGGCCGAGCGTGGCCTGGCGGGCTTTGCTGCGCTGCTGGCGGTGCTGGGGGCATGGCTGGCAAGCCTGTGGCGCGGCTATCCCGGCGCGCGCGGGCGCGACGTGCAGTGGGCCGCATGGGGAGCGGCGTTCTCGGGGTGGTTCGTCACCGTCGTGGCCGGGATGGCCAACACCACGTTGCACCACGAACACGCGCTGCTCGCGGTGCTGATGCTCGGCCTGTGGCTCAACGTGAGACCCGGCCGCGCGCCTTGACCTCGGCTCCCCGCATCCTGGTGATTCGCCGAGACAACATCGGCGACCTGATCTGCACCACGCCGCTGTTGGCAGGCCTGCGCCTCGCCCATCCCCACGCCTGGATCGGAGTGCTGGTGCACAGCTACAACGCCCCCGTGCTGAAGGGGTGTAGCGACGTGGATGAAGTGTTTGTCTATCGGAAGGCGAAGCACAGCCCGGGCGAGAGCCGCCTGGGGCTGCTGGTGGCGCGAGCGCGGCTCTGGCTGCGGCTGCGGCGACTGACGCTGGACGCGGCGCTGGTGGCCTCGCCCGGGGACCGGGCCGAGCGTATGGCCGCCGGACTGCGTGCTGCCCGCATCATTGTTCGGGGTCCATCGGCATCATCGCGCGGCCGCTTGACGGTGGTGGCGGAAGGCGACGGCCACGAGGTGGAGCGTACCTACGCGCTGGGTGCTGCGCTGGGACTGAGGGGCAAACCACCACCGGTGCGCGTGCACGCTGCGGCGCCACAGCCCTCGCCGCATGAGCCCTTCACGCTCGGAGTGCACATCAGTGCCCGCAAACCTTCCCAGCGCTGGCCCGCCGTGCGCTTCGAAAACACACTGCGAGCCATCGACCCCTCCTGGAAGGTGAGAATGTTCTGGGCGCCGGGGGACGAGCACGACCCCAGGCACCCAGGCGACGATCGAAAGGCCGCGGCGCTCGAGCAGGCCCTGCCTGGCCGGGTGCAGCCCATGCCCACCCCCACGCTCGGTGCTCTTGTGGATGGGCTGGCGGGTTGCCACGCCGTGTTGTGCGCCGATGGCGGCGCCATGCATGTGGCGGCCGGACTGGGCAAGCCCGTCGTATGCCTGTTTGGCGATTCGGACGCCGCGCGCTGGCATCCCTGGGGTGTGCCCTACCGGCTGTTGCAGGCGCCCTCGCGCCACGTCAATGACATCACCGTAGACGCCGTGGTAGCGGCGTTGCGGGAGCTTTCCGCGGCGAACGGCAAGGTCTGACTCACCGGTTGCTCAGGCGCCGTAGAAGCCGCGATACCAGGCCACGAAGCGCGCGAGTCCTTGTTCGAGCGGCGTGCGCGGCGCGAAATCCGCATCGCGCTGCAGGTCCTCCACGTCGGCGCAGGTGGCCTCCACATCGCCCGGCTGCATGGGCAGCAGGCGTTTGCGGGCGGTGCGCCCAAGAAGTCTCTCCAGGATCGCAATGAAGCGCAGCAAGTCCACGGGTTCGTGGTTGCCGATGTTGTAGAGCCTCCACGGCACTGCCGCAGTGGCGGGATCTGGCCGCAAGGGATCGAAGCCAGGATCTGCTACGGGCTGACGATCCATGATGCGCACCACGCCCTCCACGATATCGTCCACGTACGTGAAATCGCGCCGCATGCGCCCTTCGTTGAATACATCGATGGGCCGCCCCTCCAGGATGGCGCGGGTGAACAGCATGGGCGACATGTCGGGCCGGCCCCAAGGCCCGTACACGGTGAAGAAGCGCAGTCCCGTGGCCGGAAGGCCGTAGAGGTGGCTGTAGCTGTGGGCCATGAGCTCGTTGGCGCGCTTGGTGGCGGCATACAGGCTCACGGGGTGGTCGGCCGCATGGTGTTCGGAATAGGGCAGGCGCACGTTGCCGCCGTACACGCTGGAGCTGCTGGCGTAGACGAGATGCGGCAGGCCGTGGTGGCGGCAGGCCTCGAGCACGTTGAGGAAACCCACCAGGTTGGCCTGGGCGTATGCGTGCGGATGGGTGATGGAGTAGCGCACGCCGGGCTGGGCGGCAAGGTGGATGACGCGCTGAAACCCGCCGTCCTCGAACAACCGCACGAGTGCGGGCAGGTCGCAGATGTCGCCCACCACGGCGCGAAAGCCCGCCCGCCCCTCGATCCGGTGAAGCCGTGCGCGCTTGAGCGCGGGATCGTAGTAGTCGTTGAGGTTGTCCAGCCCCACCACCTCATGGCCACCATCGAGCAGACGCTCGCAGGTGTGCATGCCGATGAATCCGGCGGCACCGGTGACGAGGATTTTCATTGGGCACCTCCGCGCCGCTCCAGCTCCAGAAGCTTGGCGTGCTTGAGAAAGCTGTTCTGGCATCCGATGGCGATGTGCACCAGCCCCGCGGCGCCATCGAGAAAGCCGAGCCGCAGGAAGTAGAACTTGACGAAACGCATCAGCGGCGAAAGCACGAGCTTCGCGGCCGAGAAGCGCGTACCCGCCACGAAGGCCGCCTCCGCCTGCAGCGAGGTGTAGCGGTTCTGCTTCTCCAGGTAGCGCGTCAGGCTCTCGGCCGACTCGTGCAGCAGGTCGCCCGCGAGCCTGCCTACGGGCACCCGCGCCAGCACCTTCTCGTGCACCGGGTCTTGCGACCACTGCGCCTCGCGCCGGTCGAACAGGCGCAGGGACCAGTCGGGATAGCCCTCGCCGTGACGCAGCCAGCGGCCCAGAAAGCGGTTACAACGCGCGAACTGGTACGCGCCATGGGAAGGCGCCGCCAGTGCACGCTCCATGGCGACGCGCAGCTCCGGGCTGACGCGCTCATCGGCGTCCAGGCACAACACCCAGTCATGGCGCGCGCAGCTCACCGCGAAGCGCTTCTGGGGCCCGAAGCCCAGCCAGTCCTGATGAACGACCCGCGCCCCTGCGCGCTCGGCGATGGCGCAGGTCTCGTCGCGGCTGCCCGAGTCCACCACCACCACGTCCTCACACCACTGCACCGAGGCGAGCGCCGCCGGTAACGGGGCAGCGGCATCTCGGGTGATGATCACGCAGGACACGGGGATACGCTGCATGGGGCCGGTCACGAAGCTCCCGCGCTCGCCGGCAGGGCAGGAGCTGCCGGCGCAGGTACCACAGGCGCGGGCCGGTACTCAGGGACCCACCTCGCCAGCGCGGCTCTAACCGCATCATCGTCTGCCGGAGCCGGCCCTTCGAGCCACTCGCGCACCAGCGCGAGCCATTCACGGGTGTCCACGCCGGCGGCCCGCGCAATGCGCAGCTTCGGGTGCGGCGTAGGCAACGTGGCTTCGCCATCGGCCAGCAGCTCCTCATAGAGCTTCTCGCCGCTTCTAAGGCCCGTGAACTCGATCCGCACCCCTGCGGCGGCGGGACCGGACAGACGGATCAGCTCCCGGGCGAGGTCGGCGATCTTCACCGGTTCGCCCATATCGAGCACGAAGATTTCGCCTCCGCGGCCCATGAGGGCCGCCTGAAGCACCAGCTGCGCCGCCTCGGGAATGGACATGAAATAGCGCGTGATCTCGGGATGGGTCACGGTGACGGGTCCGCCCCGGCGAATCTGCTCGCGGAACTTCGGGATCACGCTGCCATTGCTGCCCAGCACGTTACCGAATCTCACGGTAACGAAGCGCGTGTCGGCGGCACCTGCCTGAAGCACCTGGCAGACCATCTCGGCCAGCCGCTTGCTCGCCCCCATGACGTTGACCGGATTGACCGCCTTGTCGGTGGATACCAGAACGAACTCGGCGGCCCCGGCGGCCACGGCCGCCCGCGCCACCGTAAGCGTGCCCAGCACGTTGTTGCGCAGCGCCTGCCACGCGTTGTCGGTTTCCATGAGCGGCACGTGCTTGTAGGCGGCGGCGTGCAGCACCACATGCGGACGCTCACGGGTCATCACTTCCATCACCCGTGCACCATCCTTCACGTCCCCCACCAGGGCCACGGTGGGCGTTAAGCGGCCGCCCAATTCCTCCTCGATGCGGTACAGGGCGTACTCCGATGCCTCGAACAGAACCAGCCGCGCGGGACGAAAACGCGCCACCTGCCGGCACAGCTCCGAGCCGATGGAGCCGCCCGCCCCGGTCACCATCACCACGCGGTTCTCGATCAATTGGCGCAGGCCGGAGTCGTCCAGCACCACGGGGTCGCGGCCAAGGAGGTCGTCCAGTTCCACGCCGCGCAGTTGCCCGAGCCGCACCCGCCCCGACGCAATGTCGTCAAAGGAAGGCACGGTCATCACCTTGAGCCCCGCGTCGCTGGCGAGCTTCACCGCACGGCGGCGCACGTTGTGCGACACGCCCGGCATGGCCACTATGACGTGGGTTACCTCACGCTGCGCGGCCAGATCAGCCACCTCGTGAAGGGCCCCCAGCACCGGGATGCCATGCAGGCTGCGGCCCTGCTTGGCGCGGTTGTCATCCAGAAGGCCCACCAGGCGCCATTGCGGGCTGGGCGCGATCTCGCGGATCAGCTTGTCGGCGGCCGCACCGGCGCCAAGGATGAAAACGGGCTCGCCGCCGATGCTCGCCAGGGATGCAAGACGCCCCTCCTTCCATGCCCGGTAGGCCAGCCGGCTTCCGCCCATGATGACCAACAGCAGCACGGGCTGCAGGATGAACACGGAGCGCGGCACCTCCGCAGTCAAGCCCGCCAGCAACAGCGCGGCTGGCGCCACCAGCGCGGCAACCGCCACGGACAGCACGATCAGGCGTATGTCATGCAGGCTGGCGTAACGCCAGAGGCCGCGATAGAGACCGGAAAACCAGAACAACAGACCCTGTACCGCCATCACCACGAAGACGGTGCGCACCATCGCCTCGGCAAAGGCCGGCGGGATGTCCAGGTTGAAACGAAGCCAGAAAGCCGTCACCCAGGCCAAGCCCGAGGCGGCGACGTCGTGCAGCATAGCCAGCGCGACTCGGGCATGCGCAGGAAGCTTCATGCCGCCCGTTCCGGCTGGGCGCACGGGCGTCGCTGCGCCCACGCGCGATCCACCGCCACCATGCCCCCCAGCAACAGCACGGCCGGCGGCGCCAGCAGCATGGCCTGCACCTCTGGCGGCCTTCCAAGTGCCAGCAACGCCCCCGCTGCACAAGCTGCCATCAGGGCATATTCGGCAATCGCCGTTCGATGGTGGCTCCAGCCCAGAAGGATGAGACGCTGGTAATAGTGGTCACGGTGGGCTTGCCACAGGCGCTCTCGCCGCAGCGCACGGCGCAGAAGCGTGATGCTTGCATCCGCCACAAAAGGGGCAAACACTGCCAACGGGAACCACCATGGCCACTGCCCGTCGCGCCACCCAAGCAAGCCAACGGCACCAGCGAGGAACCCAAGCGGCACAGATCCCGAATCGCCCATGAAAATGCGGGCGGGCGGAAAATTGACCAGAAGGAATGCCAACGACGATGCCGCGACCGAAGCGCACCACCAGCCAAGCGCGCTGTCGCCGCCGAGGCTCGCTGCGATGGCACACGCACCGAAACCTACCACGGCCATTCCCCCGGCGAGTCCGTCCGACCCGTCCATGAAGTTGTAGAGGTTCGTCATCCATCCGAGCGCGAGCGCCAGCAGGATCCACCACGGCCATGGCAAATGGGACAGGGCGCTCGTGCAAAACGCGCCGCACACTCCGAGATGAACCACCAATCGCAATCCCGACGGAAGTGAACGCCAGTCGTCGAGCAGAGACAAGGTCAGCAGCGCAGCCACACCTCCCACGAGCGGCAGCGGCGACCGCACCCAGACGGCGGCCGCCAGCACCCCGGTCACGATAGCGATCCCTCCGCTGCGAGGCACAGGCCGTGTGTGCAATGAACGCTCATTGGGCTGATCAAGCAGCAGCCCGCGGCCGCGCGCCGATAAGAGCACCCGCAGCGCCAGGTGACTGAGCAGGAAAGCCGTGAGAGGGGCGAGCAGAGCCGAGGGTGCCATGGATTGGGGGGTCGGCTCGCCGAGGCCTGCCGCGCGTGCGCTTATAGATCGCCTGGGGCCGGCGTGGACAGTGCGCGCGCCATGCCCTCGTCCACCGAAAAGGGTGCGCGCCAATCGAGGGCCGCCGTCAGAGCAGAGGCATCCACCGCGAGCGAACCCGCCAGTCGTTCAAGAAAAGCTCGCTGCCCAGTCAGCACAGCCGCGGTCCGCAGCAGCGAAACCGGACACGGCCACAGACGCGCTTTCGTACCCATCGCCCGAGCGCAGCGACGCAACAGTTCCGGCGTGGAAAGATCCTCTCCATCGCTCACCAGGAAAGTCCGCCCTGCCGCGGCCGGTCTGTTCAAGCAGGCGAGGATCGCGTCCACAAGATTACCCACATAAACCAGACTGCGGCGATTGCGGATGGATGCCAATGGCAGGGGCAGACCGCGACGCAGAGCGGCGGCGAGGGTCGCGAAGTTGCCAGCCGCGCCCCGCCCGTACACAAGCGGCGGGCGCAGTACCGTGACGGCCAACCCCGTCGCGGCCGCCACCCGGCTCAGGGCGCACTCGGCCTCCCATTTGCTGAGGGCGTAGCCACCCCGAGGCGCCGGAGGATCCCGCTCAGTGAATACCTCGTCGCCGCTGAACTCGCCATGAACCTTGACTGTGCTCAAGAACATGAACCGCTCGACGCCGGCAGCCGCAGCCTGGCGGGCGAGTTGCTCGGTCGCCGCCGTGTTGACGGAACGAAAAGCGGCCAGCGAGTTGCTCCCGGTCTCGCGCATCACATGCACTCGGGCGGCGAGGTGCACCACGGCGGTGCAACCCTCCAGCGCCTCGCGCCAGTCGGTGTCCGGGCCCAGCTCCCCGACCACCGCCACCCGTCCAGGCTGCCCATCGGAACGCCGCAGCGCCAGGCGCGATGGCACGCCCAGTTGCTCCAGACGCGCCAGGAGTTCGCGGCCCACGAAGCCCCGCGCGCCAGTTACCAGGATCACCGGCCGGCGCCAACGAAACCGCACGGCTCTGCGCCACTTACCCGAGGCGCGGCAACCCGCCAGCGCTTCAGTCGGCGCCTCATCGGTCCGCCGCGAGAGATTGGCCCGCCGCCGAGGCCAGGTAGTCGCGGTACGCCTCGCCAATGCCCGAATCCAGACTCATCGTCGGACGCCACCCCAGCTTCGACATCCGCGACACGTCCAGGAGTTTGCGCGGCGTCCCGTCAGGCTTGCCGGCATCGAACATGAGCCTTCCGGTGAATCCGACCACCCGCGCAACCGTTTCCGCAAGCTCGCGGATGGTCACATCCTCCCCGCAGCCCACGTTGATGAGCGGCGGGGCGTACCGGGCGAGAATGGCATCGTATTCGCCGTCCGGCAGGGTCATGAGATGGATGCATGCGTCCGCCATATCGTCGGAGTACAGAAACTCGCGCCGCGGCGTCCCCGTGCCCCACACCACCACCTCTGGGAAGTCGGAGAGCCGGGCCTCGTGCATCTTGCGGATCAGCGCTGGCAGCACGTGGCTATTGTGCAGGTCATAGCTGTCCCCCGGGCCATACAGGTTGGTGGGCATGACAGACAGATAGCGCGTGCCGTACTCGCGATTGAAGGCCCAACAGGTCTCGATACCGGCGATCTTGGCGATGGCGTAAGGGCGGTTTGTTGCCTCCAGCGGACCGGTGAGCAGGTACTCCTCGCGAATCGGCTGCGGACAGTCGCGCGGGTAAATACACGAGGAGCCCAGGAACAGCAGACGCTGCACACCAGCCCGATACGCTTCGCCGATGACGTTGGCTTGGATCTGCAGGTTGTGATGGATGAACTGCGCGGGATAGGTGCTGTTGGCCAGGATACCACCCACCTTGGCCGCAGCCAGAAACACGACTTGCGGCCTCTCGCGCGCATAGAAGCGGCGCACGGCGGGCGCGTCGGCCAGGTCGAGTTCGGCGTGACTTCGCAGTAGAAGATTGCAAAAACCCCGGGCCCGCAGACGACGCACCAGAGCCGAACCCACCAGCCCGCGATGGCCCGCCACATGGATGCGGGTCTCAGGCGTCATGGCAGCAGAGTTCCCCGTACTCACTCGTGATGGTCATAGGCCGGGAACCCGTGCCTCTTCACCAGCTCGTCGCGCTCGGCGGCCTTGAGGTCCTCGCGCACCATCTCGGCCACCAACTCGCGGAAGCTCACCTTCGGCTTCCATCCCAGCTTGGCCCGCGCCTTGGACGGATCACCCAGGAGCGTCTCCACCTCGGCAGGCCGAAAGTAGCGCGGGTCCACCGCCACGACGCACTTGCCGGCCGCATTGAAGCCTTGCTCCTGCACGCCCTCGCCCCGCCATGCGATGCTCATGCCCAGCTCCGCCGCGGCGGCATCCACGAAATCGCGCACGCTGTGTTGCTCGCCCGTGGCGATGACGAAGTCCTCGGCCACGTCCTGCTGCAACATGAGCCACATGGCCTCCACGTAGTCGCGGGCGTGGCCCCAATCGCGCTTGGCGTCCAGATTGCCCAGGAAGAGGGTGTCCTGCAGCCCCAGCTTGATGCGAGCCAGGGCGCGGGTGATCTTGCGCGTGACGAAGGTCTCGCCACGCACCGGTGACTCGTGGTTGAACAGGATGCCGTTGCAGGCATACATCCCGTAGGCCTCGCGGTAGTTCACGGTGATCCAGTATCCGTACAGCTTGGCCACACCGTAGGGACTGCGAGGATAGAAGGGGGTGGTTTCTTTCTGCGGGATCTCCTGCACCAGCCCGTACAACTCGGAGGTGGATGCCTGGTAGAAGCGGCACTTCTTCTCCAGCCCGAGAATGCGCATGGCCTCCAGCAGCCGCAGCACTCCCAGGGCGTCGGAGTTAGCCGTGAACTCAGGCTCCTCGAAACTCACCGCCACGTGGCTCTGGGCGGCCAGGTTGTAGATTTCGTCGGGCTGCACCTGCTGGATGATGCGCACCAGGCTGGACGAATCCGTCATGTCGCCGTAGTGGAGAATGAACCGGCGGTGGCTGAGGTGCGGATCCTGGTAGAGGTGATCGATACGGTCGGTGTTGAACAACGAGGCGCGCCGCTTGATGCCGTGCACCACATAGCCCTTGGCGAGCAGGAATTCGGCGAGGTACGCGCCGTCCTGTCCGGTAATGCCGGTGACGAGAGCGGTCTTGGTCATGACGGGCGCAAGGAGATCCAGATGAGGTTTATTGAAGTAGCCCGATTATAATTCGGGCTCCTGCCGCGACCGCGGCATGTGAGCCGCTCCCGTGACCACCATCCTGCTTGTCAAGACCTCCTCCCTGGGGGATGTGGTCCACAATCTTCCCGTGGTGGCCGACATCCGCCGCGCCATGCCTGGCGCGATAGTGGACTGGGTGGTGGAGGAATCCTTCGCGGCCATCCCGGGCCTCAGCCGGCACGGGTTGCGGCGCGTGATCCCCTGCGCGCTGCGGCGCTGGCGGCGCGGGTTGCTGGGCGCAGCTGCCTGGCACGAGATCGGCGCCCTGCGCCGAATCCTGCGCGCGGGCGCCTACGACGTGGTCATAGACACCCAGGGGTTGCTGAAGAGCGCTTTACTTGCGCGGCTGGTGCCCGGTGTCCGGCATGGGCTCGACTGGCGCAGTTCCCGCGAGCCCCTCGCTTGGGCCTACGACCACGTGCACACCGTGCCGTGGGGCCGACATGCGGTGGTGCGCAACCGCGAGCTGGCAGCCCTGGCGCTGAACTACACCGCAGCGGATCCGCTCGACTACGGCATTGCCGTGCCGCCCTTCCCTCCTGCGGCGCACGAAGACGACTCGCCGCCCGACCCTGACCGGCCCTGGCTAGGCCCCGCGCAGCGGCACGCGTGGCTGCCGCCTGAACCTTTCGCCGTGCTGCTGCACGCCAGCAGCGCCGAGGCCAAGACGTGGCCCTTCCCCCGCTGGAAGAAACTGATCGAGCATCTCGCCAGCCGCGGCATGGCCTGCGTGCTTCCGTGGGGAAACGCCGCCGAGGGCACCCGCAGCGAGGCTCTGGCCGCCGGCCTCGCCGCGGCGCGGGTACCGCCAAGACTCGGGCTACGGACCATGGCCGGCCTTCTGGGGCGCGCCGCGCTGGTGGTTGGCGTGGACACGGGGCTCACCCACCTGGCGGCGGCGCTCGGGCGCCCCACGGTGGGCCTGTACGTGAGCACGAACCCCGAGGCCACGGGCGTTCTGGCCGGCCCCTGGGCCTGCAACGTAGGCGACGGGCGCGGCGCGCCGTCGCCGGCGGCGGTGATCTCGGCAATACGGCGCGTCGGGGTCGTGGTGTGAGGCGGTTTCATGAACGCGGCCCGGGCAGGCAAGCCCCGTGAGACGCGCGCTATACACCCTGGCATTGTTTGCGTTCCTTCCGGTGGCGTTGTTGCACCTGGCATGGAGGGCCCGGCGGCAACCGGAGTACCTGCGCCATGTGGGCGAGCGCCTGGGGCTCTACGCCAGTCCGCCGTCCGACACAGCCGCGCCGCAGCAGCCGCTCATCTGGATACATGCTGTCTCGGTAGGCGAGACACGCGCTGCGGCGCCGCTGCTGGAGGGCCTGTTGGCGCGCTATCCCGGGCATCGCATTCTGCTCACCCACACCACGCCCACCGGGCGCGCCATGGGCAAGCAGCTGTTTGGAGGACGGGTGCTGCGCGCCTACCTACCTTGGGATCTGCCCTTCGCGGTGAACGCCTTCCTCGAACACTACCGCCCCGTGGCGGGCGTGCTTATGGAAACCGAGATCTGGTTCAACCTCGCCGCAGCCTGCCAGAGACGGTCGGTACCCTTGCTGCTCGTGAACGCGCGGCTGTCGGAACGCTCGGCCCGCGGTTACGCGCGCCTCGCACATCTCACGGCCACGGCCCTGCACTCCCTTGCCGGGGTGGCAGCCCAGACATCTGCCGACGCGACCCGGCTCCAATCCCTCGGCGCACGGGCGCCCGAGGTGACCGGCAACCTGAAGTTCGACGTGATCCCACCGCCTGCCCTGCTCGCGCTCGGCGCCCGGTTACGGGAGCAATACGGCGCCGCGCGGCCGGTGCTGCTGGCGGCCAGCACCCGCGAGGGCGAGGAGCCGCTGGTACTGGACGCCTTCGCGGCACTGGGGGTGCCGCGGGCGCTGCTGGTGCTGGTGCCGCGCCATCCGCAACGATTTGACGAGGTGGAGAAGCTGGTGCTGGCGCGCGGCTGGCGCTGCGTGCGCCGCAGCGCGGACGGTCCCGTCCCCGAAGGTGTGGCGGTTGTGCTTGGCGACAGCATGGGAGAAATGTTCGCCTACTACGCTTCAAGCGATGTGGCCTTCGTGGGCGGCAGCCTGGTGCCCCTGGGTGGCCAGAACCTGATCGAGGCAGCTGCCACCGGCTGCCCTGTGCTCACCGGTCCCCACACCTTCAACTTTGCCGATGCGAGCCGCTTGGCGGTGGAATCGGGCGCGGCGCGCGTGGTGCACGATCCGGCCGAACTCGCCGATGCAGCGCATCAACTGCTTACCGACGCCGCGGCGCGGGCGCGCATGGGCGAGGCAGCGCTTGCCTTCGCTGCCGCCCATGGCGGCGCCACTGCGCGCACCCTCAGCCTGATCGTGTCGAAAGTGCCCGCGCTTCGGTGAGCAACAGCTCCACGCGACGGTCCAGCGGACCCATGGGCACGGCCTCCACCACCTGAACCTCGAACGCCGCAGCCGCCAGGGACGCGGTGAGCGCGGCGCCTGGGAGCAAACGGTCGTAGAAGCCCCCGCCATAGCCCAGCCGTCCGCCGCCCGCATCGAAGGCCACGCCAGGCACCAGGATCAATCCCGCGGTCTCCGCCGAGGTCTCGGCGCATCGTGCGGGATCGGGCTCGCGGATGCCCCAGAGGCCCGGCAGCAGATCGGTGTGGGGATCGCGCACCCGGTGTAGCCGCAGCCCGCGCCGGGCACGGTCCACACGCGGCAGCAGCAGCGCCTTGCCGGCCGTCAGCACTGCGGCGTTGAAGGCGCTGGTGTCGAACTCGGAGCCGAACCCGGCGTAGGACAACACCGCACCTGCAGTTTCGAAAGCCGGCAGTGCCAGCAGCCGGCGGGTGATGGCGGCACTGGCCTGCTCGCGCACCGCCTGTGCCAGTGCGTCGCGGGCTTCCAGCACCCTGGCGCGCAGCGCCCGCTTGGCCTCGTCGAGGGGGTCGGGCACGACCGCCAAGGCGCGTCGCCCTTTGGCCCGTCAGTTCGCGATGTCGGTGCGCAACAGCCGGTTGATGGCGGCCAGGTCTTCCACCGCCAGCCGGCCCACCGCCTGCTTGAGCTTGAGTTGCGCCACGATGGTGTCGTAGACCGCCCGCGCCAGATCGCGCCGGGCATTGGCCACCTGTTGCTGGGAATTGAGCACATCCACCTGGGTGCGCACGCCCACCTCGCGCCCCAGCTTGGTGCTCTCCAGACTCACCTCCGAACTGCGCAAGGCCTGCTCCAGCGCCCTGACCTGCGCGAGACCCGAGGTGACGCCCAGGAACGCAGACTGGGTGGACAGCGTGACCTGCCGGCGGGCGTTTTCCAGGTCCTGTTCGGCCTTTACGCGGTTGGCCGATGCTTCGCGGATGCGCGACCCGATAGCGCCCCCGGCGTACAGCGGCAGTTGCACCTGCACGCCGGCCACGCCCTGGCGAATTTCGCTGCCGAACCCCTGCACACTCGAATTGGCCTTGACGTCGGAATAGCTCGCCGTCAAGTCGACCGTGGGCAGGTGACCGTACTTCTGTTTCTCCACTTCACGGCGGGCGATCTCCACCGCGGTTTTCTGCACCTCCACCGTGAGACTGGTCTCGCGCGCCTGCTCCACCCAGGCGTTGATATCCGCCGGCTGCGGGCCCTCAAGACTTACCGGCGTGGCCAGCCCCGCGACCGGCCCCGGGTACTTGCCGATGATGGTGGCCAGCGCCCTGTTCTTCACTTCGAGTTCATTGAGGGCCGCCACCTCCTGTGCCGTGGACAGGTCGAACCGCGCCTGGGCATCGTTGGTATCGGTGATGGTGGCGGTTCCCACCACGAAGTTGCGCTTGGCCTGGGCGAGTTGTTCCGAGATGGCTGACTTCTGGGCACGGATGAAGGCAAGATTTGCCCGCGCCAGCAGCACATCGAAATAAGCCTGGGAAACACGCACCATGAGGTCCTGACCCGAAGCCCCGAGCTGCAACTCGGCGGCGGTGCCCTGCAGCTTGCCCTGTTCCCAGGTCTCCCAGTTTTGCGGCCGATACAGCGGCGCAGTGAGTTGCACGCCGAAGGTGCGCCCGCCGAAGTCTCGCTGGCCGCCCGGGAAAAACGTGGAACCCGGGAAGCGCGCATCGGCGTTGGTGTAGTTGACGGCCGCGCTGGCGGTGAGCTGCGGCAGCAACGAGGCCTTGCCCTGCACCGATTTCTCCTGCGCCGCCAGGAAGTTGGCCCGCGCCGAGGCGTACTGCGGATCGCTGCCCAGGGCCTCCTGGTAAACCGATAGCAGGTCGGCGCCCCGCACCGGCAGCACGGCGATGCCGAGGGACAAGGCGGCGAGGCCGATTGCGAGGGATTTTAGGCGAGGCTGGAACATGGCGATGACTTCCTGTGGGGTTGCATAACGCGATTCAGTAGCGCGGCATGGCGGGGTCCACCTGGACAGCCCAGGCGTCGATGCCACCAAGAAGGTTGTGCATGCGATCAAAACCCTGGCGCTCGAGGAACAATGCGGCCTGCAGACTGCGCATGCCATGGTGACACACCACCACCCAGGGGCGCCCGGGGTCGAGGTCGCCAATGCGGGAAGGGATTTCCGCCATGGGGATGGCTACCGAGCCCTCGATCGCGCAACGCTCCACCTCCCAGGGCTCACGCACGTCCAGCACGCCCGGGCGGCTGTTCGGTGGACCATCCAGCCAGTGGCGCAGCGCGACAGGGTCGAGCTGTTGCATCAAAACACGAACCGCTCGGGCACCCGGGCGTTGCGCAGCGGTGCTATGAAGGTCTCGAACAACCCAGCGGAGCGGAATACGCCTGGTGAGACGCGGGTGACGAGCCGCGCCGTCATGATGGGCGCGCTGCCTACCACCGCCACGAGGCGCCCTCCGGGCGCCAGCTGCGCCGGCAGCTCATCGGGCAGCGTCGGCAAAGAACCGGTCACCACGATGGCATCGAAGGGCGCCGCAGCAGGCCAGCCGAGCGCTGCATCTCCCGCCTCGATGGTGGCATTGCCGATGCCCAGAGCACCCAACCGGGCACGGGCCGGCTCGACCCACTCGGGGCGGATCTCGACGCTGGTGACGCGGGCCGCAAGCCCGGCCAGCAGCGCGGTCATGTAACCGGAGCCGGTGCCGATCTCCAGCACGTGGTCGGTCTCAAGCACCGCTGCCTCCTGCACCAGCCGCGCGGCAAGCTTGGGGGCGAGCATCACTTCGCCGTGGCCCAGGGGCAAATCCATGTCGGCATAGGCGAGGCTTTTCCAGTCCCGCGGCACGAACTCTTCCCGTGGGACGGCGAGCAATCGGTCGAGAACCCTCTGGTCGAGCACATCCCAGGTGCGGGCCTGACTTTCCACCATGTTGAATCGGGCGATCTGGAAGTTCATGACGCGATGACGCTGTAGCAACAGTAAAAGATTATCCCACAATGCTGTAAATCCCCTGCCGCAAAAAGACGATTTGATGCAAGCGCGGCATCCGGGTTAAGTTCGGGCCAGACACGGGGGTCCGCCTCCGCGGCCGATCGAGCGAAAAAGCGCGCCACCGGCCGCCAAGCGGTGAGAGAGTCCCTTCGAACCTGAACCGGGTCATGCCGGCGTAGGAAGCTGTCGATGCCACCGCAAGCCCCACACTCCATTCCCAACGTCCTGTCCATCGCCGGAGTCGACCCCGGCGGGGGCGCCGGCGTGCTTGCCGACGTGAAGACCTTCGCGGCGCTGGGCGCCTACGGCTGTGGCGCCATCGCCGCGCTCACCGCCCAGAACACCCGCGCCGTCACCGGCATCGTCGAGGTCGAGCCGGAGTTCCTGCGCCTGCAGCTGGACACGCTGTTCAGTGACATCCAAATCGATGCCGTCAAGATCGGCATGCTGGCCAATGCCGCGCTGATCACCGTGGTAGCCGAGGCGCTGCGCCGCCATCGGCCGCGCTTCGTGGTGCTGGACCCGGTGATGGTGGCCAAGAGCGGCGACCGGTTGCTGCGCGCCGAGGCCATCGCAGCCCTGAAGCAACAGCTTCTGCCGCTGGCCACGGTGCTCACTCCCAACCTGCCCGAGGCCGGCGACTTGCTCGGCCACCTGGTGCGGGAGGGCTCGGAAGGCCAGCGCGCCGCCGCTCGCGAGCTGCATCAACTCGGCGCCCGTCATGTTCTGGTGAAGGGCGGCCATGGCAGCGGCGATACCCTTTTGGACGTGTTCTTCGACGGCGAGCGCTTCACCGAACTGCCGGCGCGCCGCATTGCAACCCAGAACACCCACGGCACCGGCTGCACCCTGTCTTCGGCCATCGCCGCCTTGCTGCCCCAGCGCCAGCATGTGGCCGAGGCCGTCGCCGAGGCCCGCGCCTATGTGCTGGCGGCCATCGCGGCTGCCGATCGCTTGAACGTGGGCACAGGACACGGGCCGCTTCACCACTTCCATGGGCTGTGGCCAGCTGCGCCCGCCTGATCACTGCGGAGGATTTCTCATGAACGCACCCCAGCGCCCCTTCACTGCCGCCGATGCCCGCGCCGACGCCGCTGCACTCGCGCCGCTTCCGGCCTCCCGAAAGATTTATGTGCAGGGATCGCGACCCGACCTTCGCGTGCCCATGCGCGAGATCGCCCAGACCGACACCCCGTCGGCCGCGGGCGCCGAACCCAACCCGGCCATCACCGTCTACGACACCTCGGGGCCCTATACCGACCCCGGCGCTAGCATCGACATCCGACGCGGCCTGCCGGCACTGCGCGCTGCCTGGATCGAGGCGCGCGCCGACACCGAGCTGTTGCCAGGACCCTCCTCGGCCTTCGGCCGCGCCCGCCTGGAAGACCCGGCCCTGGCGGCGCTGCGCTTCGATCTCGCCCGCGCACCGCGCCGCGCCGGCGCGGGCGCCACCGTCACGCAGATGCACCATGCGCGCCGCGGCGTCGTCACGCCCGAGATGGAATTCGTGGCGATCCGCGAGAACTGCCGCCGCGAGGAGTGGCTCGCGTCGCTCACGCCCCAGCAGCGCGCGCTGCTGGGGCGCCAGCATCCCGGCCAGTCCTTCGGTGCGGCCATCCCGGCGGTCATCTCGCCGGAATTCGTGCGCGACGAGGTGGCCCGGGGGCGCGCCATCATTCCCGCCAACATCAATCACCCGGAAAGCGAGCCCATGATCATCGGCCGCAACTTCCTGGTGAAGATCAACGCCAACATCGGCAACTCCGCCGTCAGTTCGTCCATCGGCGAGGAGGTGGAGAAGATGACCTGGGCCATCCGCTGGGGCGCCGACACGGTCATGGACCTGTCCACCGGCAGGCACATCCACGAAACCCGCGAGTGGATCGTGCGCAACGCGCCGGTGCCCATCGGCACGGTGCCCATCTACCAGGCGCTCGAGAAGGTGGACGGGCGCGCCGAGGCGCTCACCTGGGAGATCTTCCGCGACACCCTGGTGGAGCAGGCCGAGCAGGGGGTGGACTACTTCACCATCCATGCCGGGGTACGGCTGCCCTTCATCCCCATGACGGCGGGACGCATGACGGGCATCGTTTCGCGCGGCGGCTCCATCATGGCCAAGTGGTGTCTCGCCCATCACCGCGAGTCGTTCCTCTACGAGCACTTCGAAGACATCTGCGAGATCATGCGCGCCTACGACGTGTCGTTCTCGCTGGGCGACGGGCTGCGGCCCGGCTCGGTGTGGGACGCCAACGACGAGGCCCAGCTCGCGGAACTGCGCACCCTGGGCGAGCTCACCCAGGTGGCCTGGAAACACGACTGCCAGGTGATGATCGAGGGCCCCGGCCACGTGCCCATGCAGCTCATCGCCGAGAACATGCGGCTGCAGCTGGAGCAATGCCGCGAGGCGCCCTTCTACACCTTGGGGCCGCTCACCACCGACATCGCGCCGGGCTACGACCACATCACCAGCGCCATCGGCGCGGCCATGATCGGCTGGCAGGGCACCGCCATGCTCTGCTACGTCACGCCCAAGGAGCACCTGGGCCTGCCCGACAAGGACGACGTGAAGGACGGCATCATGGCCTACAAGGTGGCCGCCCACGCGGCCGACCTGGCCAAGGGCCACCCCGGCGCGCAGATCCGCGACAACGCGCTGTCCAAGGCACGCTTCGAATTCCGCTGGGAAGACCAGTTCAACCTCGGGCTCGACCCGGACAAGGCGCGCGAATTCCACGACGAGACCTTGCCCCAGCAGGGCGCCAAGCTGGCGCACTTCTGCTCCATGTGCGGGCCGCACTTTTGTTCCATGAAGATCACCCAGGACGTGCGCGACTACGCAGCCCGCGTGGGCATCGGCGAAGGTGAAGCGCTTGCCAAGGGCATGGAAGAAAAGGCGGTGGAGTTCGTGCGCAAGGGCTCCGAGGTGTACTCGAAACGCTGAGCCCTCATGGACGCCGTCCTTTTCTTTAAAGCCCTGCTGCTCGGCATCGTCGAGGGGCTCACCGAGTTCCTGCCCATCTCCAGCACCGGCCACCTGATCGTGGTGGGAGCGTTGCTCGATTTCAACGACGACAAAGGCAAGCTGTTCGAGATCGTCATCCAGCTCGGCGCCATCCTTGCGGTGTGCTGGGAATACCGCCTGAGGCTGGGCACCGTGGCAGCCACCCTCACACGCAGCGCCCCGGCGCGGCGCTTCGTGATCAACCTGGCCGTTGCTTTCTTGCCAGCGGCCGTGCTCGGGCTGCTATTCGGCAAGCACATCAAGACCCATCTGTTCCACCCGGTGCCGGTGGCCCTGGCCTTCATCGCGGGCGGGCTGGCGATACTGTGGGTGGAGCGGCGCCAGCATCAGGTGCGCATCCAGGAGGTGGACGAACTGAGCGCTCGCGATGCTCTCAAGCTGGGTCTGGCCCAAGCCCTGGCGCTCATCCCGGGCACTTCGCGCTCGGGCGCCACCATCATCGGCGGCCTGTTCTTCGGCCTTTCGCGCAGGGCGGCCACGGAGTTCTCGTTTTTCCTGGCCATCCCCACGCTGACGGCGGCGGCGCTCTACGACCTGGTCAAGCACCGCCACCTGCTGTCGGCCGACGATCTGGCGCTGTTCGCCACCGGCTTCGCCGCCGCCTTCGCCAGCGCGTTGCTGGCGGTCCGCGGCCTGCTGCGATTCGTGGCGAGCCACGATTTCACGCCCTTCGCCTGGTACCGCATCGCCTTCGGCGTGCTGGTGCTGCTCACCGCCTGGATGGGTTGGGTGGACTGGAGCGGTGCAGCGTAGGCGCTGGCCTGCAGCCTAGCCCTGCACCCAGGGCAGGCCCGCCTTGCGCCAGCCGCCCACAGTGTTGCGGTGCTGCTGGGAGTCCTTGTCGCCCTCGAAGCCCTCGAGGATGTTGTACACCTCGGTGTATCCGGCGTGCTTGGCGGCGGCGGCGGCGGCGTTGGAACGGCCGCCGCTGCGGCACAAGAACATCACCAGCCGCTCGGCATCCACCTGGGCCTTGAGTTGCTGCTCGAAGGCGGGGTTGGCGGCGCCCCCGGGCCATGCTTGCCACTCTATTTCCACCGCGCCCGGGATGCGCCCCACCCATTCCAGTTCGGCACGGGTTCGCACGTCCACCAGCGTTGCACCCGGTGCGTGGCCGCGCACTTCGTGGGCTTCGGCGGGCGTGAGGGCACCGTCATAGGGCAGGCCGAGATCGCGGGCGCGCTGCTGGGCACGGCCAAGGATGTCTGACAGGCTGGTCATGGGTTGGTCTCCGTGAGGCGAAATTGGATGAAGGCATTCAGTCCGGCGGATCGGCATGGGGCGCACCACCGTGGCGCCGCGGGCCCATGCATGCACTATCATGGTGCGCGGCGTCCGGGACGTCTTATGCTAACAGTTTGTTGTCACAATACTTTCTCCCAAAAAGCCGTGGCACGAAATCTGCAAGCCTTCCACTTCGACAGCCTCGTGATGCCCGCCGAAGCATATCAACCCGCTGTTTTTCGTTTGAGGAGATTAGAAGCATGTCCCCCGCCGACGTCCTGAAGTTGATCAAGGACAACGAAGTCAAGTTCGTCGACCTGCGTTTTACCGACACCCGTGGCAAGGAACAACACGTTTCCGTGCCTTCCAAGATGTTCGATCAGTCAAAGTTCGACGACGGCCATGCCTTCGACGGCTCTTCCATCGCTGGATGGAAGGGTATTCAGGCCTCCGACATGCTGCTCATGCCCGACGCCGGCTCCGCTCGCATGGATCCGTTCACGGACGAACCCACCCTCAACATCACTTGCGACGTGGTGGAACCCACCGACGGCAAGGGCTACGACCGCGATCCGCGTTCCATCGCGAAGCGCGCCGAGGCATACCTCAAGTCTTCCGGCATCGGCGAAGTGGCCTACTTCGGCCCGGAACCCGAATTCTTCATCTTCGACGGCGTGCAGTGGAGCGTGGACATGTCCGGCTGCTTCGTGAAGATCACCTCCGAGGAAGCACCCTGGTCCACCGGGCTCGACATCGAAGGCGGCAACATGGGCCACCGCCCGCCCGTGAAGGGTGGCTACTTCCCCGTGCCGCCGGTGGACTCGCTGCAGGACATCCGCTCCGCCATGTGTCTTGCGCTCGAGGAACAGGGCGTCGAGGTGGAGGTGCACCACCACGAGGTGGCTGCGCCGGGTCAGTGCGAGATCGGCACGCGGTTCGCCCCGCTGGTGCAGCGCGCCGACTGGCTGCAGATCATGAAGTACACGATCCACAACGTGGCGCACTCCTTCGGCAAGACGGCCACTTTCATGCCGAAGCCGGTGGTGGGCGACAACGGTTCCGGCATGCACGTGCACCAGTCGGTGTGGAGGGACGGCCAGAACCTGTTCGCGGGCAACGGCTACGCCGGTCTGTCCGAGTTCGCCCTCTACTACATCGGCGGCATCATCAAGCACGCCAAGGCGCTCAATGCCATCACCAACCCTGGCACCAACTCCTACAAGCGTCTCGTGCCCGGCTTCGAAGCCCCCATCAACCTGGCCTACTCCGCGCGCAACCGCTCGGCCTCGATCCGCATCCCCTATGTGTCCAGCCCCAAGGGCCGGCGCATCGAGGTGCGCTTCCCGGATCCCACCGCCAACCCCTACCTGGCCTTTGCCGCCATGCTGATGGCCGGCCTGGACGGTGTGCAGAACAAGATTCACCCCGGCGACCCGGTGGACAAGAACCTCTACGACCTGCCCCCCGAGGAAGCGAAGAAGGTCCCCAACGTGTGCTCCTCGCTGGACATGGCTCTGGAACACCTGGACCAGGACCGCGAGTTCCTCACCCGCGGCGGAGTGTTCTCCAACGACATGATCGACGCCTACATCGCCCTCAAGATGGAGGAGGTGACGCGCTTCCGGATGACCACCCACCCGGTGGAGTTCGACATGTACTACAGCGCCTGACGTCCGCCAGCTGCTTCGGACCGCATCCATGCGCAGCACGGAAGGGCGGGGAAACCCGCCCTTTTTTTTGAGTTCGACCCGGCCTGGGCATAGACTCTGCAGGCCGCTCGGGCTTTGCGCCCGTTCGATGCGCAATGAAACACCCCGTCATCCTAGCCATCACCATTCTTCCGAGTGCGCCCTGTGCGGCTCAGCAGATCTGCCTGTGGGAGGACCCACAAGGCAACAAGACGTATGCGTCGGTCGTGGTGAAGGGCGCTCGCAAGGTGCGCTGCTTCGAGCAGTATGCCCCGCCGGCGCGGTCGGCCACGCCGGCGACCACCGGGCCGCAGCGCCGCGCGGCGGAAGAAGCGAACTTCCCCAGGGTGGACTCGGGCACCCAGAAACGGCGCGACGACGAGCGGCGCCGCATCCTGGAGACGGAACTCGCCGAAGAACGTGCCGCCCTGGAGAAGGCAAAACTCAGCCTGGGCAGGGCGGACGACCCAGGCGGCGACAGGCGATCGTCCGATGCGCGCGAGGTTGTCAGCAACCACGAACGCAACATCACGGCCATCGAAAAGGAAATCGCGCGGTTGCGTTGAGCATTCCCGTGCAGCCTGGAGGCGGGCCGTGGGCGGCCCCCTGAGCACGCTTGGCTCCGATGCCGGCGCAAGCTCGGCGATCCGCCAGGAAGGCCTAGACCTGCTGTCGACGGCGGTCATCGTGCTCGACCATGGGTTGGTGGTGATTCATGCCAATCCGGCCGCCGAAGACCTTTTCCATGTCAGCCGTCTCACCATAACCGGCCACAGGCTGGAGGAGTTGATGGCCGAGGCCGAGCCTGTGAGCGCGGTCATCGCCGCGGCCGCTGGCAGCGCGGCCCGCTTCACGCAACACGACGTGGTGATCGGCCTGCTGGCCGGTGCTGCGCATCGCGTTCGCACCACGCTGACGGTCACCCCGTGGGAAACGGGTGCGGGCTCGGGCTTCCTCCTGGAACTGGTGCCGCTGCGGCAGCAGCTCAAGATCGCCCGCGAGGAACGGCTTCTCGACCAGACGCAGGTCAACCGCGAGCTGATCCGCAACCTTGCCCACGAAATCAAGAACCCGCTGGGCGCGCTGCGTGGCGCCGCTCAACTGCTGGATCGCGAGCTCGAGCGCCCCGCCCTGCACGAGTACACGCAGGTGATCATGGCTGAGGCCGACAGGCTGCAAGCGCTCATGGACCGGCTGCTTACACCGCATCGGCCATCGCAGCCCATGGCGCTCAACATTCACGAAGTGACGGAGCGGGTTCGCAGTCTGATCCTGGCCGAGTTTCCCGGGGTGCGCCTGATTCGCGACTACGACACCAGCCTGCCCTCGCTCATCGCTGACCGGGAGCAGCTCATTCAAGCGGTGCTTAACGTCGCCCGTAACGCTGCGCAGGCCTTGAAGGGTCGCGGCACCATCACACTCAAGAGCCGGGTGGCACGGCGCGTCACCCTCGCGCGGCGCGTCTACCGTTTGGCCATCTTGCTGCAGGTCATCGACGACGGCCCTGGCATCGCCGAAGAACTGCGTGAGCGCGTTTTCTTCCCGCTGGTGTCCGGCCGCGAGGGCGGTACCGGGCTGGGGCTCACCCTGGCACAAACCTTCGTGACCCAGCACCAGGGGATCATCGAGGTGGACAGCCAGCCGGGCAACACGTGCTTCTCGATACTGCTGCCGCTGCGCGACACAGCCCTGGGCGCGGGTGCCAGCCCGGCGACGAACCGACCCTGAACCGCGAGAACTCCGCAATGAAGCCTGTCTGGATCATCGACGACGACCGTTCCATCCGCTGGGTGTTTGAGAAAGCCCTCACCCGCGAGAACATCGCCTTCCGCATGTTCTCCTCCGCCCAGGATGCCCTCGCGGCCCTTGCCAGCGCGCCGCCCCAGGTGGTGGTGAGCGACATACGCATGCCTGGCGGCTCTGGGCTCGACCTGCTCCAGCAGCTGAAGGCGCGCCAGCCCAGCCTGCCGGTGATCATCATGACCGCCTACTCCGACCTGGAAAGTGCGGTGGCGGCCTTCCAGGGCGGGGCCTTCGAATACCTGCCCAAGCCCTTCGACGTGGACCAGGCGGTGGACCTGATCCGCCGGGCCATCGAAGAGAGCCTGCGCCAGGACGAGGTGGTGGAAAGCGCCGGCGAGACACCCGAGATCCTCGGCCAGGCCCCGTCCATGCAGGAGGTGTTCCGCGCCATCGGCCGGCTCACCCAGTCCCATGCCACCGTGCTGATCAATGGCGAGTCTGGCACCGGCAAGGAACTGGTGGCGCGCGCCCTGCACCGGCACAGCCCGCGCGCCCCCAAACCCTTCATCGCCATCAACACCGCGGCCATCCCCAAAGACCTGCTCGAATCCGAGCTGTTCGGCCACGAGCGCGGCGCCTTCACCGGTGCCCAGTCCATGCGCCGCGGGCGCTTCGAGCAGGCCGAGGGCGGCACGCTGTTCCTGGACGAGATCGGCGACATGCCGCCCGATCTGCAGACGCGCCTGCTGCGGGTGCTCTCCGACGGCCAGTTCTATCGCGTGGGCGGGCACCAGCCCATCAAGGCCAACGTACGCATCATCGCCGCCACCCACCAGGACCTGGAAGAGCGGGTACGTAACGGGTTGTTTCGCGAAGACCTCTTCCACCGGCTCAACGTCATCCGGCTGCGACTGCCGGCGCTGCGCGAGCGGCGCGAGGATATCCCGCTGCTCGCGCGGCACTTTCTGGCGAGCAGCGCGCGCGAACTGGGCGTGGAGGCCAAACGCCTCTCAGAGCCGGCGCTCAAGTACCTGGCGGCGCTCGACTGGCCGGGCAACGTGCGCCAGCTCGAGAACCTGTGCCACTGGGTAACGGTAATGGCCCCAGGCTCCAACGTGGATGTGCCGGATCTGCCTCCCGAGATTCGTGAAGGCGAGGCAAGCATTCCCTCCGAGAGCTGGATCGCGGCCCTGGAGCGGGAGGCCGAGAGCGCGCTCAACCGGGGTCAGGTCGCCATCATGGACGACATGACACGCCAGTTCGAGAAGGCGCTCATCGTCAAGGCACTGGCGCACACGGGCGGGCGGCGCATCGAAGCCGCGCACCTGCTCGGGCTGGGGCGCAACACGCTCACGCGAAAAATTCAGGAACTGGGTCTGGAAAAACGCGAGGCACGCATGCCCTCCGGCGGCGATGAAGCGTGAGGCGAGTGAACCCGCTCAGGTAATGTCGGCGATCACCGGGGCGTGATCCGAGGGCCGATCGAGACGGCGCGGCTGCACATCGATGCTGGCGGCAGCGCAGCGCCCCGCCAGCGGCTCGGAGAGCAGCACGTGGTCGATGCGCAAGCCCATCTTCCTCTGGAAGGCCTTCATGCGGTAGTCCCACCAGCTGTAGGCGCGTTCGGGTTGCTCGAACAGCCGGAAACTGTCGCGTAACCCCAGCGCCAGCAGCGCGCGAAAGGCCGCCCGCTCGGGCTCGCTGCACAGAACCTGATCCTTCCAGGCGGCAGGGTCGTACACGTCTCGATCTTCCGGGGCAATGTTGTAGTCCCCCAATACCGCCAGCGCCGGGTGGCGCCTCAACTCCCCGGCCAGCCAGGCCGACAGGGCGGCCAGCCAGTCGAGCTTGTAGCGGTACTTGTCCGAGTCGGTGCTCTGGCCATTGGGAACGTACACGCACACCACCCGCACGCCCGCCACGGTGGCACTGAGCACGCGCTTTTGTTCGTCGGCATAGCCGGGAATTCCCGCCACCGTCTCGGCCAGGGGCAGGCGCGACAGGATCGCCACGCCGTTGTAGGTCTTTTGTCCGGAGAAGGCGCACTCGTAACCGGCTGCACGCAACTCGTTGACGGGAAAACTGCCGTCCTCGAGCTTGGTCTCCTGGAGACACACCACGTCCGGCGCCGCGCGCGACAGCCAGTCGAGCAGGTGCGGCAGGCGCACCTTGAGGGAGTTGACGTTCCAGGTGGCGAGTCTCACGGTAGGCCGGAGGCGTCAGTCGGCGAACCGCAGCGCGCGCTTTTCCCGCGACGCCGCCAGCGCCTCTTCCAGATCGGCCGAACGCAGCATGGCGGCGTTCCAGGCGGCCACGTATTCCAGGCCCTCGGCCACGCCGTGGTCTCGAGCGTGGTTGAGAATCGCCTTGGTGCCGCGCAGGGCCAGTGGCGATTTGCCCGCCAGGGCGGCGGCCATGGCAGCCACACCCTCGAACAGCGCATCGGCAGAGTCAAAGCAGCGGTTGACCAGACCGATGGCCTGGGCCTCGCGGGCATCCACGGCGCGGGCGGTGAAGGCCATTTCGCGCGCCACACCCTCGCCAACGATGCGCGGCAGGCGCTGCAAGGTGCCCACGTCGGCCACGATCCCCACATCGATCTCCTTGACGCTGAACCACGCCGCAGGACCGCAATAGCGCAAATCGCAGGCCGTGACGAGATCGATACCTCCGCCAACGCAAGCACCATGAATGGACGCCAAAACCGGCTTGGGGCAGCGCTCGATGGAATTCACGCAGTCTTGCAGGTCACGGATGGTGTGCAGCAAGCGCTCGTGGCTGCGGCCCTCGCACCCGCTGGCGTCGGGAGAGCGCAAAACTTCGAGCATGGACAAATCGATGCCCGCGCAGAAGTGCCCGCCAGAAGCATCGAGGATGCAAACCCTTGCCGCGGGCGTGGCGGCTATCCAGCCCATGGCCGCCCGCAACTCCTGCCACATGGTCATGTCCAGGGCGTTGGCCTTGGCGGGCCGGTGAAGCGTGAGGCGGGCAACGCCTGCATCCACAGACAGCCTGAGTGTCTGCAGCTCGGGCGGCGCCATCGGTGCGGTCATGGCGTCGTGGTCCTCAGGGGGGTGTGCCGGCGGTGGAATGGCCCGCAGCGGGCTTGCCCTCCGCGGGGGCCGGCGTTGGCTTGGCGCCCGGCGTGGATGGGGGCTCCTTCTTCGAGGGCACTGGCCTCTGGAGGACCGACTTCGGGTAGCCAGCGGCGTCCAGGGCTGCGTTCCACTGGCCCGCCTCGAAACCCTTGAGCAAGCTGCGTCCCACTTGCAGCACGGGCACCTCCATTGCGCCACTGATTTTCTTCAGCTCTTCCTGCACCGCGGCGTCGTGTCCGTCCTTGAGGGCGAAGGGCACACCCCGGGAGTCCAGAAGCTTTCGGGCGGCATCGCAGGGAGGGCCGCAATCGCCGCTGAAAAGCGTTACTGGAAAATGCTTGGCGGCCTCCCTCACCTCGTAGGGCAGCGCCACCTCGCCCGGGCGGGTGCTGAGGCGCAGCTTCTCGGCTTCCCGGGCATCGATGGGCGGCGGCTTGTCGCTGTAGAAGACCCGGCCCTGGGCGTCCACCCAGCGGTAAAGCTTGGCGCCCCAGGCCGGCGCAGCCACAGCGATCAGCAGCAGCACAACCGTGGCAACGACTCTCATCCCTCCCCCTCCCCGCTGACTTACGCGGCGACCATGCCATTGTGGCGCAACAGGGCGTCGATGCTCGGCTCGCGCCCGCGGAACGCCTTGAACGACTCCAGCGCTGGCCGACTGCCGCCCACGGCCAGCACTTCGCGCCAGAAACGCTGCCCCGTGGTTGCGTCGAGGACACCGTTTTCCTCGAACAACGCGTAGGCGTCAGCGGAAAGCACTTCTGCCCACTTGTAGCTGTAATAGCCCGCGGCGTAGCCACCCGCGAAGATGTGGGAAAAGGAATGGGGGAACCGGTTCCATGGCGGCGGCACCACCACCGCCACCTCCTCTCGCACCTGGCGCAGCACCTCCAGCACCGCTTCAGCCGACGGTTCGGAGCGTCCGTCGTGCAGCAGCATGTCGAAGAGCGCGAACTCCACCTGGCGCAGCATCTGCAATCCGCTCTGGAAGTTTTTCGCGGCGATCAGCTTGTCGTACAGGGGGCGAGGCAGGGGCTCGCCGCTGTCCACATGGCGCGTCATGCCGGCGAGCACCGCCCACTCCCAACAGAAGTTTTCCATGAACTGGCTTGGCAGCTCCACCGCATCCCACTCCACGCCGTTGATGCCAGAAACCGCCAAGTCCTCGGCGCGGGTGAGAAGGTGATGCAGGCCGTGCCCGAACTCGTGAAACAGGGTAATCACTTCCTCATGAGTGAACAGCGCCGGGCGCCCGCCCTGAGGCGGAGAGAAATTGCAGTTGAGGTATGCCACGGGCGTCTGGATGCCAGACACCACGCGCCGGCGAGCCATGGCATCGTCCATCCAGGCGCCTCCCCGTTTGGAGGATCGGGCAAAGAGATCCAGGTAGAACTGCCCCACCAGCCGGCCTTCGCCATCACAGATGCGGAAGAAGCGCACGTCGGGGTGCCACAGCGGCGCCGTGTCCGCCTCGATATGCAGTCCGTAGAGGGTCTCCACCACCTGGAACATGCCCCGTACCACCCGGTCCTCTGGGAAGTACTGCTTCACCTCCTGCTCTGAAAATGCATAGCGCGCCTGGCGCAGCTTTTCCGATGCGAAGGGCATGTCCCAAGACTCGAGCTTTGCGAGGCCGAGGCGCTCGAGCGCGAAGTCGCGCAGATCCGCCAGATCGCGCAGCGCATGGGGCCTTGCCCGGGCGGAGAGGTCGCGCAGGAAATCGGCTACCTGGTCTGGCGATCGCGCCATCTTGGGTTCGAGCGACACGCGGGCATAGCTGTCGAATCCCAGCAGGGCAGCCAGCTCATGGCGCAGCGCCAGAATCTCGGCGATCACGGCCGTGTTGTCGAGCTTCGGGTCGCCAAACTCCGATGCGCGGGTGACATAGGCACGGTAGAGCGTCTCCCGCAAAGGCCGATGCTCGGCGTACTGCATCACCGGCAGGTAGGAGGGCATGTGCAGCGTGAACTTCCAGCCCTCGCGGCCGTCCGCCTGCGCGGCTTCGCGTGCCGCGTCGAGCACATCCGCGGGGATGCCCGCCAGCTGGGCGCCGTCGGTCACCACATGCGCCCAAGCATTGGTGGCGTCGAGCACGTTGTCGCTGAAGCGCGATGACAGTTCGGCCAATCGCTCCGACAAGGCCTTGAAGCGCTGCTTGCGCTCCTCCGGCAACTCAGCGCCACCGAGGCGGAAATCGCGCAGCCGGTTGTCCACGATGCGCTGGCGCGCCGCGCCCAGCGTCGCAAAGCCCGCCGAGGCGCGCAACGCCTTGTACTTGCGGAACAGGCCCTCGTGCTGGGAGATCTCGGTGCCGTACTGGCTTATGCGGGGCAAGTTGCCGTTGTAGACCTCGCGCAATGCCGGGCTGTTCATCACGGCATTCATGTGGGAGACCTGTCCCCAGGCCCGGTAGAGGCGCTCGTTGGCATCCTCCAGGGGTTGGACGAATGTGTCCCAGCCGGGCTCGCGCGGATCGGCGGCCAGCCGATCCACCAACGCGCGGTTGGCGGCTAGCAGTTCGTCCACCGCCGGGGTGACGCAATCGGGCTTGAACTCGGCGAAGCGCGGCAGTCCGGAAAAATCGAGCAAAGGATTCATGGCGACGCTCTGAAGGTGTGAAACAAGACGGGCGCGAGCCCGGGGATGCTGCTAGCGCGACTCGTAGACCACGCGCCCGGCCACCAGGGTGCAACGCACGCGGCCGGACAATTCGTAACCCGAGAAGGGCGTGTTGGCGCCACGACTGCGCAGCGTGGCGCGTTCCACCGTCCACCACGCACCCGGGTCGAACAGGCAGAGATCCGCGGCCGCGCCCGGGGCCAGCGAGGGCAGCTCCAGACCCAGCACCCGGGCCGGACCGGTGGTTACCGGCGCCAAGGCGGAGGGCAGCGCCAGCCTCTCGTGCAACGCCCATTTGAGCGTCAGCGGCAGCAGCAGTTCAAGGCCCGTGGCGCCCGCCCCGGCCTCGCCGAAGGGCAATTGCTTGTCGTCCTCGTCTAGCGGACGGTGATCGGAACACACCGCCTGGATGGTACCGTCGGCCACGCCGTGAGCCAGGGCGTCGCGGTCGCGCTGGCTGCGCAGCGGTGGCTCCAGGCGGCACAGCGGATCGAAGTAGCCCAGGTCGAGCTCCGAAAGATGCAGGTGATGGACCGACACGTCGCAGGTGACTTCCATGCCCTCGGCGCGCGCCCGCCGCACCATCTCCACGCTGTCCGCGCAGGACAGCCGCGTGAGATGCAGGCGCGTGCCCGTGTCGCGCGCCAGCAGCAGCGCCGTGGCCACGGCCACGGTCTCGGCCAGGGCGGGAATGCCGGGCAATCCCAGGCGCCCGGCCACCTCGCCATCGTGGGCCACGCCGCCCCGGGCGAGGGAGCCGTCCTCGGGGTGCAGCCACACGCGAAAGCCAAAGGTGGTGGCGTACTGCAAGGCGCGCCACAGCACCACGAGGTCGGCCACGGGACGATCCCCCTGGGAAAAAGCCACGCAGCCCGCCTGGGACAGGGCACCGAGCTCGGCAAGCTTTTCCCCGGCCAGACCGCAGGTGAGCGCCCCCACGGGGTGCACCTGCGCCAGCGCCGTGCTGTCGGCATGACGGGCCAGCATCTCCACCAGACCCGGCTCGTCCAGGGGCGGGTCGCTGTCCGGCGGGCAGGCCAGCCGGGTGACTCCACCGGCCACGGCCGCCGCCAGTTCGCCATCCAGCCCGGCCCCTGGGCCCCCGAGGCGCGCCCACAGGTCCACCAGGCCGGGACACACCACCAGGCCGGCGGCATCCAGCACGCGATCGGCCCGAAAGCCCTGCGGCGCTTCGCCGGCGGCCACGATGCGCCCTTCGGCCACGTACAGATCGGCGCGCGTCTCGGTGCCGGCAGCCGGGTCCACCAGCAGCCCGCCGGTGATGGCGAGTCTCACGGTGCGCTCCCCGCCAGGATCGCCATCACCGCCATGCGCACGGCGATGCCGAAGGTCACCTGCGGAAGGATCACCGACTGGGGCCCGTCGGCCACGGCAGAATCGATTTCCACGCCGCGGTTCATGGGTCCGGGGTGCATGACGATGGCGTCCGGCGCCGCCAGCGCCAGCCGCTCCGGCGTGAGGCCGTAATGGCGGAAAAACTCCCGGGCCGAGGGCAACAGCGCGCCGCGCATGCGTTCGTTCTGCAACCGCAGCATCATCACCACGTCCACGCCCTGCAAGCCCTCGGCCGGGTCGTGGCACACCCGCACCCCCATCTTCTCCACATGGGGCGGCACCAGGGTGCGCGGCGCCACCACCCGCACCTCGGGAACCCCCAGGGAGGTGAGCGCATGAATCTCCGAGCGCGCCACCCGCGAGTGCAGCACGTCGCCCACGATGGCCACCTTCAGGTGCTCGAAGCCGCCCTTGTAATGACGCACGGTGAACACGTCTAGCAGCGCCTGGGTGGGGTGGGCATGGCGGCCGTCGCCCGCATTGATGACGTGGATTTCGGGCGAGACGTGGCGCGCGATCAGGTAGGGCGCGCCGCTGGTGGCATGGCGCACCACGAACATGTCGGCGTGCATGGCCGCGAGATTGTCCACCGTGTCCAGCAGCGTTTCACCCTTGGTTTGCGAGGACGTGGCCACGTTGAGGTTGATCACGTCGGCCGACAGGCGCTTGGCGGCGATCTCGAAGGTGGTGCGGGTGCGGGTGGAGGGCTCGAAGAACAGGTTGAACACCGACTTGCCGCGCAGCAGCGGCACCTTCTTGATTTCGCGCTCGGTCACCGACAGGAACGACCGGGCGGTGTCGAGGATGTGCAGCAGCACTTCCCGGGGCAGGCCCTCGATGGACAGCAGGTGGCGCAGCTCGCCGCGGGGGTTGAGCTGCGGGTTAGGCGACACCGTCGCGCTCCGTCAGCGACAGCGCAAGCCGCCCGGCGGCATCCTGCTCCACCACCACCATGCGATCGTCGGGCACCTCCACGCGCCCGCCAATCCAGTCGGCCGCCATGGGCAACTCGCGCCCGCCGCGGTCCACCAGCGCTGCGAGCCGCACTCTTCTGGGCCGTCCGTAGTCGAACAGCACGTTGAGCGCGGCGCGGATGGTGCGCCCGGTGAACAGCACGTCGTCCACCAGCACCACGTCGGCATCGGCGACTTCGAAGGGCAGCTCGGTGGGCTGCACGCTCGGCTTGAGGCCGCGGCGGCCGAAATCGTCACGGTAGAAGTTTGCATCCAGCGTGCCCAGCGCGGCCTCCATTCCCAGGGCCGCGTGCAGCCGCCGCGCCACCCACACCCCGCCGCTGTGAATGCCCACCAGCACGCACGACGGCGCCACGTCCGGGCGCATGGCTTCCACCAGCCGGGCGAGCAGCGCTTCGGGGTCAGGCAGCGGCACGGGCGCGAGTCTCGAACCAGGTAAGCAGGATTTCGCGGGCCGCGGCGCGGTCCACGGCAGCGCGCTGGCGGCGGGTGTTGACCCCCTGGGCCGCCAGCTGGCGCTCGGCCTCGCGGGAGCTGAGGGTTTCGTCCACCAGCGCCACGGGCAGGCCAAAACGCCCCTCCAGGCGGCGGACGAAGCGCCGTACCACCGGTTCGAAGCTGTGCTCTCCCCCCGCAGCACGTACCGGCAGCCCCACCACCAGCAGCGCTGGCCGCCATTGCTCCACCAGCATGGCGATGCGGTCGAAGCGCCGCCGCACATCGGCCGCCTCGATGGTTTCCAGGGGATGGGCGATGCCAAGACCCAGTTCCCCCACCGCCACGCCCACGCGCTCGAGGCCCACATCGAAGGCCAGCACCGCGCCGTCGCGAGGCGCGGCGGGGCGTGCAGCGGCGCCCGTCTCGTACTCAGGCATGCCCCGCCTCGTCGCACAGCATGGCCGGGTCCACACCCAGCAATCGCAGCGCCGCGCCGAGCCGCTCCGGAGGAGGCAATTCGAAGATCACCGCCGGTGCGGCGGCCACCGTGAGCCAGGCGTTGCGGCCGATTTCGTCCTCGATCTGGCCGGGTGCCCATCCCGCATAGCCGAGGGACACCAGCAGGCCGTCGGGCCCCGCCCCCTCCGATACCGCCTGGAGGATGTCGCGCGAGGTGGTGAGGCCCACGTCCTCTCGTACCGCGAGGGTGGACTGCCAGCCCCCCAAGGGCCGGTGCAACACGAAGCCGCGGTCGGTCTGAACCGGCCCGCCGTAGTACACCGGCTGCCCGGCCATGGCCGCGGAGCCCAGCGGCATTTGGATCTGCTCGAACAGGCTGGCGAGCGTCATGTCCGTGGGCCGGTTGACCACCACGCCGAGGGCCCCTTGCTCATTGTGCTCGCAGATGTAGGTGAGCGAGCCCGAGAAGTTCGGGTCTGCCATGCCCGGCATGGCGATGAGGAAATGATGGGTGAGATTTACGAAATCCATGATTGCCCGCGATTCTACGGGCGACGCGCGAGCGGACCAAGCAAAGGGCCGGTGCTACCATCAACGCCCATGCCAACCGGAACGGTCCGGCGGCGGGCGATGCGGAGCATCACAGTCTGGCAACGGAACAGGAGTTGGCCCGCTTCCTTGCCGAAGTGGAGCGCAGAGCGTTCAAGCACGCAGCCTTCGCGCTGCGCGATCCGCACGCCGCCCTGGATGTTGTTCAGGAGGCAATGATGCGTCTGGCCAGTCGATACGCAGCCAAACCGGTGGAGGAGCTGCCGCTGCTGTTTCAGCGCATCCTTCAGAACGCCATCCGTGACCACTTTCGCCGTCAGAAGGTACGAACGCTGTGGACCACGCTGCTTTCATCGTTGGCGCCAGCCGAGCAGCCCGACGCCGATCCGCTCGACACCCTGCGCGTGGAAGGCCCTGCGCAGCTCGCGGCCGACCCGGAACGGCAAGCCGAGCGCGGCGAGGTTGCGCACTGGATCGGCGTGGCCCTGGAAAGGCTTCCCGCCCGTCAACGGCAGGCCTTCCTGCTCCGTTACTGGGAGGATTTGGACGTGGCGGAGACGGCGGCGGTGATGGGGTGCTCGGAAGGCAGCGTCAAGACCCACTGCTCGCGGGCCACCCACGCCATCGCCGCATTCCTGCGCTCCCGGGGCATACAACCATGACCGACGACCCAATGGCCCGACGCATCGCGCAACAGCTCGACGCCTCGCTCGAGCGCCTCGATCCCGACATTGCCCGTGGCCTGGCGGCCGCGCGTGCCGCCGCTGTCGACCGCATCCGGCAACCGTCCCTGGCGCACGGCGCGGCGTGGTGGATGGCCGGCGGCGCGGTTCAGGGCGCCCTCGGACGGCCGCACGGCGCGCGCCGTTACTGGCTGCCTGCGCTGGTGTTGGCGATTGCGGTGGCTGCCCTCGTAACCTGGCGCGCCCTCGAGCCGGCCCGGGACGACGACATCGCGCTGCTGGCCGATGAATTGCCCCTCAACGCTTACCTAGACAAGGGCTTCGACGCTTGGCTCGACTCCTCCCGGCAATAGCCCTGACGGCCGCCCTGTGGACCGCTTGCGACTGTGCCCTCGGCAAAGCAGCCGATGCGGGGCCCAGCTGGGGTCAGCTCGATCCGCGACACCAACAGATTCTCGCGCCCCTGCAGCCGGAGTGGGATCGCATGGAGACGCCACGGCGCCGCAAGCTCGTAGCGCTGGCGGAGCGTTACCCCGCCCTTACCGCTGAAGAACAGGCGCGCATCGATGCACGCCTTAGACACTGGGCGACCCTCACGCCCACGCAACGTGCAGAAGCCCGTCAGCGCTTTCGCAGGTTGCAGTCTCTCTCCCCTGAAGAGCGGCGCAAGCTTGCGGACAAGTGGCGCGAGTACGACGCGCTTTCCGAGGAATCCAAGGACCAGTTGCGCAGCCGTGCGCCCTCTCCGTAGATGAGCGACCCATCCGGCCCGCCCGGCCAGCCAGCCGTGGCCGATGCCGCAGGGCTGTGGCCGCGATTCGCGGCCATGGTGTACGAGGCCGTGCTGCTGGTGGGCCTGGTGTTCATCGGCGACTTGCTGTTCCTCAAGCTGTTCGGCGATGGAACGCGGGGCGCCATGCGGCACGCGCAGCAGGTTTGGCTGGCCGGGCTGTGCGGCTTGTATTTCGTCTTCTGCTGGACCCGCTCCGGCCAGACACTGGGCATGAAAACCTGGGGGCTGGAGGTGCGAAATGCCCATGGCGGCCGTCTGAACGTGCGGCGAGCCGCCGCGCGCTATGTGTTGGCGCTGGCCGGCCTGCTGGCCGCCGGGGCCGGGTTTTTCTGGGCGCTTTTCGACCGAGATCACCAGTTCCTGCATGACCGGCTGCTGGGCACCCGCATCGTGCGCGTGCCCATCTGAGCTGCAGGGCCGCGCCGCCAGTCCTCCTATCTACGCTCCAGACACAGTCGCTCCCTTCCAGCGCCCCAGGGCAGGTGCGCCCAGCTTCGCAGGGCCGCGCCGCCAGTCCTCCTATCTACGCTCCAGACACACTCGCTCCCTTCCAGCGCCCCAGGGCGGGTGCGCCCAGCTTCGCAGGGCCGCGCCGCCAGTCCTCCTATCTACGCTCCACCACCCACATGAGCATGAAGGCGGCGATTAGGAAGAGCAGGGAGGGGAAGGCGGCAGCGAACAGGGGGGGCCAGGCGTTGAGCAGACCCAGGTGGCCGAAGAGCCGCGAAGCGAGGTGAAAGCCCAATCCGAGCATGATGCCGGCAAACATCTTGCCGCCCATGCCGCCCTCGCGAACGCGGAAATAGGCAAAAGGCAGGGCGAGCAGCATCATCACCACTACCGCGAGGGGATAGATGAGCTTGGAGTAGAGCGCGATCTCGTGGCGCCGGGTGGCCTGGCGGTTGTCGCGCAGGTGCTGCACGTACTCGTACAGGCTGCCGAAGGCCATGCGCTCGGGAACCACCATGAGCACCTCGAGAATTCCCGGGTTGAGCACCGACTGCCACTCCAGCACCTCGTCGCGGCGCGCCCGCGTGCCCGTTTCCACGAATTCAGTGCTTGCCACCTCGACCAGCCTCCAGTGTGAGCCTCCCTCGAAAGTGCCGCTGCGCGCATCACGAATGGCACGCAGGCGGTGGGCGCTGTCGAATTCGTAGATGCGCACCCCATTGAGCACATTACCGGTGCTCACCTGGGTGACGTTCACGAAACTCTCCCCGTCTTTCACCCACAGGCCGGAGCGAAACTCCTGGGCGATCACGCCGGTGTTGCGGCTCTTGAGCAACACGCGCTGCGCGGCCGCCTCGGACAGCGGTGCCACGAACTCGCCCACAAGGAAGTTGGCCAGCGCCAACGCCAGGCCCAGCGGCGCCAGTGCACCCGCCATGCGTCGCGTCGACACGCCGGACACTCGCATCACCGTGTACTCGGAGTTGGCCACCAACTGCGCCAGCGCGAACAGGGTGCCCAGAAGCGCGGCAATGGGAAACAACTCATAGAGATGGCCGGGCGCCGCCAACGCTACCTTCAGCAACGACAGGGAAACGCTGTAGCCGGGCTTGCCCACATCGCCGAGTTCCTGGATCAGGTCGAAGAAGGCGAACAGCAGCAGCAGCGCGCCCATCACAAGGCCCACCGCGCCCAGCACCATCTTCCAGACGTAGCGACGCAGCGTTCTCACGAGCGCCTCCAGCGCAGCAACGGTGTAACCGAGATGCGCCGCCACAACAGCACGGCGAGCAACAGCGTCATGGCGAGGTGGACCACCGTCCAGCCGGCGAGCGGCGGCAGCTTGCCCCGGCCCACCCACGATTGGCTGATGGAAATCAGGTTGCTGTAGACCATGTACAGCAACACGGCGAGGATGATGTTGAGCGAACGCCCGGCGCGCGGATTCACGAAGCTCATGGGCACCGCGAGCATGGAGAGGATGAGCGCCGATATGGGGATGCCCACGCGCCAGATGAGCTCCGCCTGACTTCCTGGCGACGGATCGGCCAGCAGCTCGGTCGTGGCACGAGAACTGGCCGAGGGCATGAACTTCTTCACCTCCTGGGTTTCGATACGCACCGCGTAGCGCTCGAATTCGGTGATGCGGTACTCGCTGGAACCAGGTGTGCCCTCGTAGCGCCGGCCATTCAACAGCACCAGGAAGCGGTCGCCGTTGTCGGCGGTTTCGGCACGACCGCGCGCCGCCACCATCACGCCCTGACGTTCATTCTGCCTGGAGTGCACGAAGATATTGGCAACCATGGACAGGTCGCTGGTGAGCTTCTCCACGAAGTACACGCGCTCGCCGCTTTTGGCTTCCTTGAACACCCCGGGCGAGATCGCGGACACGTCATCGCGACTTTCGAGCTGCGAGCGATACACCTCGGCCTTGCCCACGGCCCAGGGGGACAGCGCGAGAGAGAGCACCGCGATCAGCAGCGAGAAGGGGGCCGCGAACAGCAATACCGGCCCGAGCCACGAAGCGAGCCCGCGGCCCGACGCGAACCACACCACCATTTCCGAATCGCGATAGCTGCGCGTGAGCGAGGCAAGCACCGAAAGAAACAGCGCGAGCGACAGCAGGATGGGCAGGTAGCGCAGCGCCGCAAGCCCGAGAAGCACCAGCACCGCCTCGGGCGGGATGACGCCTTGCGCCGCCCAGCCCAGCATGCGGATCAGCTGGGTGGTGACGGTAATCGACAGCAAAACCACGAAAATGGCGAGCCCGGTATTGGCGAACTCGCGCAGCAGAGCGCGCTGGAAGATCACGGCGTTTTGACTTTTCGCAACCGCACCGAGGATAATTTCGCGTTGGTTTTCAACGGCAAAGAATAACAGGAGCAATCGTGGAGCACAGTCTCAAGTCCGTCACCGCGCCGCGGGCGCGCACCGCCTGCGCCATCCTGGGCGCCTTCGAGGGAGGTTTGCTGACACCCTCGGCGCGCGCCGTTGATGAGGCGAGCGGCGGCCAGCTTGCCGCGCTTGCGCGCCGCGGCGACCTCACTGGCAAGGCAGGCTCCGCGCTGGTGCTGCAGACTCCCGCGGGCGTGGCTGCGGAGCGCGTGGTGGTGGCGGGCCTGGGCAAACAGGGCGATCTGACCCTCAAGGGATTCCGCGACGCCTTGGCCGCCGGGCTGCGCGCCGCCGGCGCCAGCGCTGCCCGGGACGCAACGCTGTTCGCGCTCGAGTGGCCGGTGAAGGACGTGGCCACCACATCGCTCGCCCAGCACGCCACCCAGGTGGCGGCCGAGACGGCGTACCGCTTCGACCGCTTGAAGAGCCGCAGGGAAGACGAGGCTCGCGGCCTGGCGCGCGTGGTGCTGGCGGCACCCGAGCGCGCCGGCGCGACATTGCAGGCCGCCGCCGCCCAAGGTGCAGCGATCGGCGCCGGCGTGGCGCTCGCGCGCGACCTGGGAAACCTGCCCAGCAACCTCTGCACACCCACGTATCTGGCCGAAGAGGCCCAGCGCCTGGGCAAGCGACACAAGCTCAACGTGACGGTCCTGGACCGCCGGCAAATGGAAAAGCTTGGCATGGGGGCGCTGCTGGCGGTCACCCGGGGCAGCGCCGAGCCTGCACGCTTCATCGTTCTCGAATACAACGGGGCGCCGAAAAAGCATAAGCCTGTGGTTCTGGTGGGCAAGGGCATCACCTTCGACACCGGCGGCATCTCCCTCAAACCCGCGGGCGACATGGACGAGATGAAGTACGACATGTCGGGCGCGGGCAGCGTGCTGGGCACCTTCGAGGCGGTGGCGGGCATGAAGCTGCCCGTCAACCTGGTGGGTCTCGTGCCCACCTGCGAAAACATGCCCAGCGGCACCGCCGTCAAGCCCGGCGACATCGTCACTTCCATGTCGGGCCAGACCATCGAGATCCTGAACACCGATGCCGAGGGGCGCCTGATTCTCTGCGACGCCCTCACCTATGCTGAGCGCTACGACCCGGCGGCCGTGATCGACATCGCCACCCTCACGGGCGCCTGCGTCATTGCCCTGGGGCATGTGGCCACCGGCCTGTTCTCCAATCGAGACGCGCTGGCGGCAGAACTGGTGGCCGCTGGAGAGGCCGCCTGGGACCGTGTCTGGCACATGCCGTTGTGGGACGACTACCAGGAGCAGCTCAAGAGCCCCTTCGCGGACATGGCAAACATCGGCGGGCGTCCCGCGGGCAGCGTCACCGCGGCCTGTTTTCTGTCTCGCTACGCGCGCAAGTACCCCTGGGCACACCTGGACATCGCCGGCACCGCCTGGAAATCGGGACGCGACAAGGGCTCCACGGGCCGGCCCGTTGCGCTGCTCACGCGCTTTGTCATGGGCCGCGCCGCCCGATAGGCGCGCCATGACCCGAATCGACTTTTTCCACCATGCAGCCGACAAGCTGCGCAGCGCCTGCACCCTGAGCGCCAACGCGGTGGCCGCCGGTCAGCGCGTCGTCATCCTCACGCCGGACGAGCAGACCACCCGCCAGCTCGACCGGCTGCTGTGGGAGCACAACGACACGAGCTTCATCCCTCACGTGCACGGCCGCCACCGCCTGGCTGCCGTCACGCCCGTGGTCCTGGACCACGACCTCTCGGGCGTGGACGCCGACGACGTGCTCGTGAACCTGCGAATGGACACCCCGGAGGTCTTCAGCCGGTTTCAGCGCCTCGTGGAAATCGTCGGCACCGCCGAGGCCGACATCGCCGCGGGACGCGGCCGCTATCGCTTCTACCGCGATCGCGGATACGCGCTCAACGCCCACGACCTGTCCGCCCGCGGCGCGGCGGGCGGTTGACATGGCCGCGGGTCCGCCAGCCAAACCAGGCGCCGTGAAGCGCGCCGACGCGTTGATGACGCCGCGCCGCGAGGCGGCGGCCCCCATCCCCACGCTCACGGACCTCGTGAGCGCACCCGCCACCGCGCCGGGGACGAGCGCAACCAGGCCCGCCGGCAACGGCATGCCGGCAGTACCGGCACTGCTCTCCCCGTCCGAGCGGCACGCCATCGAGGAAGCCGTATTCGAGCGCCTGCGGGCGCGCCTCGAAACCGAGGTCATCGAGGTGCTAGCCCAGCGCATCATCCCCGACATCACGGCGTGGCTGCGTGAGGCCGTCCCGGCCGCGGTCGAGGAAGCGCTGCAAGCGGGCGTGCCGCCGAGCCGCCCCTGAGGCAGGCGGCCGCTGCAGCAGCGGCATTCAGTACAGTCCCGGCGTCCTATAATCCGCGCTTTTTCCCGTCGCCCGCCCCATGGAACTCGCCAAGAGCTTCGAGCCCGCCGACATTGAGCGGCGCTGGTATCCGCTGTGGGAATCGCGCGGCTACTTTGCCGCCGGGACAACGCCCGGCCAGCCCGGTTTCTGCGTTCAGCTTCCACCGCCCAATGTCACTGGCACGCTTCACATGGGGCACGCGTTCAACCAGACCATCATGGACGCCCTCACCCGCATGCATCGCATGCGCGGCCTGAACACCCTGTGGCTGCCGGGCACCGACCATGCCGGCATCGCCACCCAGATCGTGGTGGAGCGCCAGCTCGAGCAACAGGGCACCGACCGCCGCAAACTGGGGCGCGAGGCCTTCGTATCGCGGGTGTGGGAGTGGAAAGAGCGCTCCGGCGCCACCATCACTGCGCAGATGCGCCGCCTGGGCGCCTCCTGCGACTGGGGGCGCGAATACTTCACCATGGACGCGAAGCTTTCGCGCGTGGTGACTGAAACCTTCGTCCAGCTCCACGAGCAGGGCCTCATCTACCGCGGCAAGCGGCTGGTGAACTGGGACCCGGTGCTGCGCACCGCCGTCTCCGACCTGGAGGTGGAGAGCGAGGAGGAGGAAGGCAAGCTGTGGGAGCTGCTCTACCCCTTCGCCAGCGGGCCGCTGGACGGCCTGCGCGGCCTGGTGGTAGCCACCACGCGCCCCGAGACGATGCTGGGCGACGTGGCGGTGGCGGTGAACCCGGACGACGAGCGCTACCGCCATCTCGTGGGCCGCGAGGTGGAACTGCCGCTCACCGGGCGGCGCATCCCCATCATCGCCGACGACTATGTGGACGCAGCCTTTGGCACTGGCTGCGTGAAGATCACCCCGGCGCACGACTTCAACGACTACGCCGTGGGGCAGCGCCATGGCCTGGCGCCCCTCAACATCTTCACCCTCACCGCCAGCATCAACGACAACGCGCCCGAACGCTACCGCGGCCTCGACCGCTTCGAGGCGCGCACCCAGGTGCTGGCCGACCTGGAGGCCGCTGGCCTGCTGCATGCCGTCAAGCCCCACAAGCTGATGGTGCCGCGTTGCGGGCGCAGCGGCGCGGTGGTGGAACCGCTGCTCACGGACCAGTGGTTCGTGGCCATGTCCCGGCCTGCCCCCGAGGGTACGCGATTCCCCGGCAAGTCCATCGCGCAGGTGGCCCTCGAGGTGGTGAGGCGCGGCGACGTGCGTTTCATTCCCGAGAACTGGACCAGCGTCTACAACCAGTGGCTGGAGAACATCCAGGACTGGTGCATCTCCCGCCAGCTGTGGTGGGGCCACCGCATCCCCGCCTGGTACAACGCCGAGGGCCGCGTGTACGTGGGCCGCGACGAGGCGCAGGTGCGCGCCCGCCACGGCCTCGGGCCCGAGGTGGTCCTGAGCCGCGACGAGGATGTGCTCGACACCTGGTTCTCGTCCGCGCTGGTGTGCCACTCCACCCTGGGCTGGCCCGACCCCCAGGGCGAGGACGCGCCCGCCTGGGACTTGTACCTGCCCTCCTCGGTGCTGGTGACGGGCTTCGACATCATCTTTTTCTGGGTGGCGCGCATGGTCATGATGACCACCCATTTCACCGGGCGGGTGCCGTTCCGCGACGTGTACATCCACGGCCTGATCCGCGATGCCGAGGGCCGCAAGATGTCGAAGTCCGAGGGCAACACCCTCGACCCGGTGGACCTGATCGACGGCATCGGCCTGGACGCGCTGCTGGCCAAGCGCACCACCGGACTGCGCAAACCCGCGGATGCACCGCGCATCGAAGCCAAGACCCGACGCGAGTTCCCCGAAGGCATTGCCGCGTTCGGCGCCGACGCCCTGCGCTTCACCATGGCGGCCTACGCCACCCTGGGCCGCAACATCAACTTCGACCTGAAGCGCTGCGAGGGTTACCGCAACTTCTGCAACAAGCTCTGGAACGCCACGCGCTTCGTGCTCATGAACACCGAGGGGCACGACTGCGGCGGCGACGAATCCCTGCCCGTCACGCTGTCGGCGGCGGACCGCTGGATCGTGAGCCGCCTGCAGCGCACGGTGGCGGAAGTTGACCGCGGCTTTGCCGAGTACCGCCTGGACAACGTGGCCACTGCCCTGTATCGCTTCACCTGGGACGAGTACTGCGACTGGTACGTGGAACTCGCCAAGGTGCAGTTGCGCTCGCCTGACGAAGCCGTGCAGCGCGGCACGCGCCGCACGCTGGTGCGGGTGCTGGAAGCACTGCTGCGCCTGGCCCATCCGGTGATCCCCTTCATCACCGAAGAGCTGTGGCAGAAGGTGGCGCCCCTGGCCGGCCATGGCGGCGAGAGCGTGTGCGTGGCGCCCTGGCCGCGCAGCGACTCCGCCCGCATCGACACCGAGGCCGAGGCGGTGGTGGCGCGCCTCAAGGCCCTTACCGACGCCTGCCGCAACCTGCGCGGCGAGATGAACGTGAGCCCCGCGGAGCGTCTGCCGCTCTATGCCGCTGGCCCCGCGGAGGCCCTCACCCCGCTTCTGCCCTACCTCACGGCCCTGGCCCGCCTCTCGGAAGCCACGGTGGTGGCCACCCTGCCCGACGCCAACGCGCCCGTGGCGGTGGTGGAGGACGTGCGCCTCATGCTGCACATGGCGGTGGACGTGGCCGCGGAGACGGCGCGCCTGGACAAGGAAGCCGCACGTCTGCGCGGCGAGATCGCCAAAGCCGCCGCCAAGCTCGGCAACGCGTCCTTCGTGGAACGGGCGCCCGCCGCCGTGGTGGCCCAGGAGCGCGAGCGGCTGGCGGGCTTCGAGGCCACCCTGGGCAAGATCGAGGGCCAGCTAGGCCGGCTGCGCAACCGCGCCTGATGGCCCTGCCGGCCCGCGGGCGGGCGGCGCTGCGGGCCCTGGAGCACCGCGACTTCCGGTTGTTCTTCGCCGGGCAGGGCGTCTCCATCATCGGCACCTGGGTGCAGTCCATCGCCATGGGCTGGCTGCTGTACCGCCTCACGGGCTCGCCGCTCATGCTAGGGCTGGCCGCTTTCCTCTCCCAGGCGCCCGTGCTGGTGGTGGCGCCCGTGGCGGGCTGGCTGGGCGAGCGCTTCCCGCGGCGCCGGGTGCTGCTGTTCACCCAGGGCGCGCTGCTGCTCCAGGCGGTGGCGCTGGGCGCGCTCGCCCTGGCGGAGATCGCCACGCCGCCGGTGCTGCTGGGCATGGCGCTGGTGCAGGGGCTGCTGAGCGGCCTGGACACGCCGGTGCGCCAATCCTTCCTCGCCGACATGGTGCCCGACCGGGCTGACCTGCCCAACGCCATCGCGCTCAACTCCTTCCTCATGAACGGCGGCCGCCTGCTGGGCCCGCCGGTGGCGGGGCTGCTGCTCGCCCACGTCTCCGAGGGGGTGTGCTTTCTGGTGAACGGCGCCAGCTACGCGGCGGTGATCGCAGCGGTGCGCAGCATGGGTTCGGGCAGCGGCGTTGGTGAACGCTACGCCACGGGTGCCGGCGCCTGGAACGAGGCCCTGCGCTTCTGCTGGCGCACGCCCCTGGTGCGCCACCTCCTGCCCCTGGTGATGGCGGCCAGTTTCTTCGTCAGCCCCTACGTCACCCTCATGCCGGCGATGGCCCGCGAGGTCTTCGGCGGCGGGCCCCGCACCCTGGGGCTGCTGGTGGGCGCCGCCGGCCTGGGCGGCGTGACGGCCACGGCCTTTCTCGCCAGCCGCACGGGCCTGGGCGGCCTTGGCCGTTTTTCCCACGCCGCCTGCGCCATGGCCGGAGCCAGCCTGCTGGCTTTCTCTCAGGTGAACTGGCTGCCCCTGGGCATGGCGCTCATGTTCGCGGTGGGTGCCGGCATCATCGGCACCGCGTCCTCGGTGAACATGCAATTGCAAAGCGGCGTGGAGGAGCGCTTCCGCACCCGGGTGGTGAGCCTGTACGTGATGGGCTTCCTGGGGCTCGCCCCCGTGGGAGGCCTGTGGGCTGGCGCCCTGGCAAGCCACGTTGGAGCGCCAGCCACCCTGGCGGCAGGCGGTGCGGCCTGCCTGGCCGTGGCGGCGGTGGGGGCGTGGCGTGAAAGCCGGGGGCCTGCCTCGCTTCCGTGACCCCGGACTGCCCGACTTGCCAGAAAAAACGGGTAACGGAGTTGGCTGTGTTTGAAGGCTTACAGCCGCCCGGATTCCATTAGCGCAATCAGTGTGTTTATGTCGGCCCCGTAGTTCTTCAGTGGCCCTGGCGGTTCGTGTGGTGCGCGGCCTTCGGCGTGCGCTTCCTGGGCGTCAGAACCGCTTTTCCGAAGTGCCCGGGCGGCGGGCCATAGCCCATCGCATCGTCCGGTTCGCCGTAGCCCATCACCTCATCCGCCACGGAGTTCAGGCTCGCGCCGCCGCTCGAACTTCGGGCGACCGAGCCTGTACCCGTGTCTGCACTCGGTGAACAGAATCTTGGCCCGCAGCGCCTCGATGGAGTAGCCACGCCCGAGCCGGTTCATGACGCGGATCAGCGAGTTCAGCAATTCGGTGTAGGCGTTGGTGACGGGGTGCTCGAAGCAGTTGAGGATGAAGGGCTGCCAATTCGTGAAGGCGCGGATCAGGTGGCCGAAGGCATCCCGCACCTCGGGCACCATGGCCTTGTTCCAGGCCCCGCAGGCTGCGATGGCGGCCTCGGGGTTACCCGAACCCTCTAGATGCCGTAGAAGCGCTCCTTGAGCCTGTACGCGGCTCCCAGCTCGGGACGGCTCTTCGTCCAGCCGTCCAGAAGCAGCACCTCCTTTTCGTTCAGGTCACGCTCGCGCTTCAAGAGCACGAAACGGTCGTGCGTGAGGCCCCGGCGCTGCTTCGGCGTCAGTTGCTCGCGCAGGCTTTTCCTGACCTTCCCCACGGCGTCAGTCGCCATGCGGACGGCGTGGAACTTGTCGATGAAGATACGAGCATCCGGCAGCACGGCCTGGACCGCTTCGCGGCACGGCGTCCACATGTCCATCGCCAGTTCGCGGGCATCAGCGCCTTGATCCAGTGGCGGCGCGCTGGTGCTAAGGGATGGTCGCCGCCGACTGGCGTGCTTGAGCGATTTCCATGGCTGGTCCCGCCGTTACGACTTCACCACCGCAGTGAAGTCGGACCACTGTTCGATGCGGAACGCGCGAATGTCTCGCACCGACTTGGGAAACCAGGCCCGGGCTCACAGCGCCTGCATGGCAAGGAACAGGTTTGCTATGTTTTCATCGTCGGTGACGTACAAGCTGCCCTGCACGCGGCGAAAACCATGATCGGCAAGAACCGCGCCGATTTCGGTGTACGCCTGCGTCACGGCCTTGGGGTGATGCTTCTCCGTATCAGCCACCACCAGGCCAAAAGCCACTGCGTACATCAGTGCGCCTCCGGGTCGTCAGACAAGCGGGTTAGGCGGTACTCGGCCTTTTCGCCCGTCTCCACCAGCGTGACCTCGATCATCCAGTCGCCATCGTCCAACTGGCGAAGGGCTTGGCCAACCTCGTACTTCGGGCCAAACGGGCCGAAGCTCTTGATCTTGCCGACCGGGATCGGAGGCGGCGCGATGACAGCATGCATGACGGCTCCCCCACAATGAAATCCGCGTTTACGGTATCCGAAGGACATCACGAAAAGCAAAAAACAAAATCCGGCTTTACGTGAAAATCACATGAGCTGGTTCATAGACCGGAAACACACTCGAATCCGGACACCCAAAACCCACCAGGTCATAATTTGGCGATCGGAAAGCTGACGTCCCGTTGCAAACTGAACTACGCCTACAACGGCGAAGCCATGGTAATCCCGGCGGTCAACGCCGATTTTTGCCCGGCCTGCGGCGAGTCCATCACCCAAATGGCTGAAACAGACCGAGTCATGGGCGCGATGCAGGCGTTCAACCGGCAAGTGAACGCAGCCATCGTCGATCCGGCGTTCATCGTGCATGTGCGCAAGAAACTTCGGCTGGGCCGGCGCGAAGCCGCCGAGATTTTGGGGGCGGCATCAACGCATTCTCTCGCTACGAAAACGGCAAGACCAAGCCGCCGCTGGCCCTAGTGAAGCTCCTGAAGCTGCTGGACCGTCACCCCGACTTGCTCGAGGAAGTGCGGGCAACCTGAAGTTCTGGCACGAGTCGTCTCTTCCCACGTGGAATCGCCATGGGCAGAACCGTGCGCCATCGCGTTGCGCGGATGAGTGCAATCTTCCCAGAGGCCCTGGTCCGCCCACCGCGCCACAAGCCTTGAGGAGCCATCGCCAGGCGGCGCGGCACTCGTTTCAGCCCCGCGCTCAGGCACGCCGCTCGGCACTCAGCGCGCTGTCGTGGACGCGTCGGCGATGCGCCCGTCCGCGCCAAAGCGCACGGCCAGGGTGGCGCCTGAAGGCTGCCGGTAACGCCACACCAGCCCCTCTGGGCCGTCTGCAATGCTGTGGGGCTCGCCCAGGCGATCCAGGGTCTCTGGCCGGGTCAGCCGCTCGGCTACGGCGCGATTCACATCCTCATCAGTGCGCAAGGGGCGCGAAACCGCCACCTGACCGGCGGCATCGAAGTTCACCACAAAGGCCCGGCGGCCGTGGCGCCAGTCGTTGTACTCCCACACCTGGGTGCCAGAGGCGTCGAAGCGGATGGCATTGGGAATGCCATGGCGGTAGCGCACGTCCGCCTGGCTGCCGGAGCGGGGCAGATCGTCAGCAGCCTGGGCCGGCGCCATGGCGAACAGCGCCGCCACCCCCAGGGCACGCAGCGCGGCACTCATCGTCCGCTGCTCCGGCAGCAACCGTCGATGGGGTACTGCCCCACCGACTTGAGCACGCCATCGGGTCCCAACTGGGCCACCAGCCGGTAGGGGCGGGTGTTGCGAAGCACCCGCCACTGCCAGTGGGCATCACCGCGGATGTGGTAGAGCTCGTTGGGCTCTCCTAGGGCGGCCCGCACGTCCTGAGCGGTGGACTTGCGGGGCGCCAGACCCGCCACGTCCACCGCACGGCGCAACTCACGCCATTCCGTAAGCTTGCCCGCCTCGTCAAAGCTGGCGCGGTAGCCGTAGTAACTGAAGGGATTGCCGGAGTAGTCCCAGTGCTCGCGCCCGCTGGCATCGAACCACAGCGAAGGCGATGGGCCCATCTTGGCCAGTACCTCCCCACGGGTGGTGGTGCCGGGGGGAAACTGGCTCAGCGTGCCCACGGACTGGCTGGCACAGCCCGCGGTCAGGCAAAGGGCAACCACACCAACCACAAGGAAACCGAAACCAAGACGCATTTGGATCACCCCAACGAAATTGTTCGCTATGCATAAACTGCGTGGGCGAGAAAAGAGCCAACTGCAGGTTTGGCTACGCTTGCGCACCGGACCTGCGATGAAGCACTGTGACCGTTGAACTCCCCGCTGCGTTCTCTCCACATGCTTGAGAGGGATGCAGCGGACACAGCCCAGGGCGCAGCGCGGGTTGCCCTGCCAGCGCTTCACCGCGCATCGATGGAGCAAAACTAACAGCTCCACCGGATCATGCTGGTGGCTCGAACTGACGTCGCCACCGCAGCCGTAGCGTTGGTCGCCACTCAGCGTGGTGGGGCAGTCCCCTCGTTGTACGCGCTACGGGAGCGGCTAAAGGCCACGCGGACGAGCGGCCGATTGGCGCCGTTGGGTCCGTCCACCGTATTCCGTTTCACGTCGCTGGCTCCATTCACAGATGACCTCGGGTGAGGCGAAGACGCAGCGGGGTCGCGGATATTCCCTGTGAAAGTCCTGCGTCGTTACGCTCGAACCAACGGGGGGCGACTGCCGGAATCGAGTGCTGATCTGCCATCGGAAAGATCGACTCACCAACTCAGCGTGCTGTTGCGCCGACAGGCCATCGGGCCGGCGATCGTCGGGCCGCAGCAGCGCTTTCGCCGCAACCCCAAGCACCCTGGCCGCCGGACACGCGTAAGGATGAGTAGCACACATCGTCCATCGCGCATGAGAGCCGCAGTGCGCTGCCTCAATCGCGCCCATCGAATGAAGCAGCGGTGACCCAGAGAGGGCTCAAGGGATACTCGTCGCCGGCAGACGCAAAAAAACGGGCAGTCCGAAGACCGCCCGTGTTCTTGAAACAACTACCGAAAAAACTCAGAAGCTGTGCTGGATACCAAAGATGACCTGGTTCGACTTCGCACCGTATTGAGCGCCATAGAGACTGAACTTGTCAGCGCTCGTATACGACCACATGGCCAAAGCCTGAGTCTGCTTGCTAATGTTGTGGCTGTACGAAAGCTGCAGGATCTGTGCGCCCGTGTCGTTGCCATTGAAACCACCAGCACTCGCGTTGGACCCCTTGAGGTCCCCGGCGGAAATATAGGCAGCACCAAGGGAACCCGTCGGCAGCGCGTAAGTGACGGGAATCCAAACCGCTGTCCGCTTGACTTCGCTCAGACCCGCAGTCACACCGTCGCTCTTGTACTTGACCTGGTCAACCCAGATTCCGACCTTGAGATCGCCAAACTTGACACCACCGCCAGCCATAATCGCTGTATCCGTCGACCCAGAGCCGGCGGTCTGCGTCTGTGCGAGGCCGAGGCCGGTGCTCATCGGCGCGACGCCGTTGCCGTTCTTGCGGTTCGAATAGGCAGCACCCAGGTAGAAGGGCATATCGGCGGGGGCAAAATCCGCCGAAAGGCTCACCTCGCTGGTCTCCTTCGTACCCGTTGTTGTCGCGGTGTTTGCCGTCTTGTTGCCCTGGCTGATGTACGACGCCTTGAAGGAAAACCCGCTCAAGTCGGGCGAGAAATAATGAACGCCAGTGGCAGTTCGGATGAAGGAATGGGTGGTGTTGCTGCTATGCCAGAAACCCTGGGCGCCTGCTTGGCCAATGATCTGATAGCCACCGAAATAGATGGCGCCCTGGTGCGGATCGTTGTTAATCATCGTCCACGTGTAGGGCGAGAAATTGCGCCCGAACTCAAGCTTGCCCCAACCGCCACCAATGCTCGCGCCGTAACGGAAAGCGACGAGACCGGAATCACCCGGGGCGTTTTGGTTGTTGAAACCCCCTTGGGCTCCACGGATGTCGACAAAGGCACCAGCGGACCCGCCGTTGCCCAGATCTTCCGTGCTGGTAATTGAGAACCGGTTGGAGGCGTTGTCCGGCTGGAAGTTGGAAAAACTGCTCTTGCCGCCTAGCGCGCCAGACCCTGCGCCCAGGGGACCAGCCCCGGCAGCGGTAGTGTCTTGGGACCCATTGTTCGTGTACAACATGACGGGGGCAAAAGTGCCCGCGATGGTGACATCAGCCTGGGCCGCGGGCGCCACGCAGGCGGCCGCCACGGCGAGGGCGAGGTACTTGACTTTCATTTCATCTCCTCATGAGTGATCGATGACCGGAGGCCGGATCCGCTTCGCTGCCGGGCGGGCGCCGGTGGGGACTGCCTCTTCTAGAACGAAGAGTCGGAGGATTGTGTGCAACGGCAGAGGGGGGGGCAAGGGCCACGAGGCGCTGGACCTGTATTTGTGGCGTTTTTGCAACACCTTTTCCCCGTACCCTCGCGCCCACAACCCACCCATAGAACATCGTCACTACAGACACTTGGCGCCCAAAGCTCGTAAATCACCCAATCTCGAGGGATTTCGTCGTGGCTGTTTTGTTGTTAGCACCTCCAGCGCTTGCAGCTGGACCCTGGGCCAGCAGCAACTTATTGCCATGCGCCGGGCGCCAGCCCATGCCGCAACAAGCCCCGCCGCCCCGCAACTGCTACCGCATTGCCGCACCCGGCCCAAAGAACAGCGCTTCCAGCGCCGCCCCCGGGTCGGGCGCGCGCATGAAGGCCTCACCCACGAGAAAGGCGTGCACGCCATGGCCGCGCATGAGGGCGGCGTGCTCGGGGCGCAGGATGCCGCTCTCGGTGATCACCACCCGCCCGGGCGGGATGCGCGGCAGCAGCTCCAGGGTGGTCTCCAGGCGGGTGTGGAAGCTGCGCAGGTCGCGGTTGTTGATGCCTAGCAGGGGCGTTTGCAGTTCCAGCGCCCGGTCCAGTTCGGCGGCGTCGTGTACCTCCACCAGCACGTCCAGGCCCAGGGCGCGGGCGGCCTGTTCCAGGGCCAGCAGGCGGGGCTGCTCCAGCGCCGCCACGATCAGCAGGATGCAGTCCGCGCCCATGGCACGGGCCTCGGCCACCTGATACTCGTCCACCAGAAAGTCCTTGCGCAACACCGGCAGGGCGCAGGCGGCCCGGGCGGCCTGAAGGTGTTCGGGGTCGCCCTGGAAAAACTGCTGGTCAGTCAGCACTGACAGGCAGGCCGCGCCATGTTCAGCGTAGGACCGGGCGATGGCGGGCGGATCGAAGTGCGCCCGCAGCAGGCCCTTGCTGGGGCTGGCTTTCTTGATCTCGGCAATCACCGCCGGCTGGCCAGCGGCGAGGCGGGATCGCAGGGCAGCGGCGAAACCGCGCGGCGGCGGCAGGGCAGCAGCGGCCTGTTCCAGGGCCGCCTGGCTGCGCAGCGCCCGGGCGGCAGCCACTTCTTCGCGCTTCACCGCGAGGATGCGTTGCAGGATGTCGGCGGCCATGGTTACGTGGGCCCCTGGGCCAGCGAGCGGGTGAAGCGCACGAAGGCCTCGAGCTTGGCCATGGCCGCGCCGCTGCTCATGGTCTGGCGGGCCGCCGCCACGCCCGCCTCGTGGCTGGGCGCCAGGCCGGCGGCGTAGATGGCCGCGCCGGCGTTCAGGGCCACCACATCGGCCGCCGGACCGGGCTCACCCGACAGGGCGGCCACGAGCAGGGCACGCGAGGCGCCAGCGTCCTCCGCACGCAGTGCCGCCAGAGGCGCGCGCCGCAGGCCGAAGGTCTCGGGAGTGAGGGTGTACTCCCGCAGCTCGCCGTCCTTCAGCTCCGCCACCAGGGTTTCGCCCGCCAGGGACAGCTCGTCCAGCCCGTCCAGGCCATGCACCACCATCACATGGCGGCTGCCTAGGCGCTGCAGCACCCGCGCCTGGATACCCACCAGGTCGGGGTGGAACACGCCCAGCACCTGGTTGCGCGCCCCGGCGGGGTTGGTGAGCGGCCCGAGGATGTTGAACAGGGTGCGCACGCCCAATTCCTTGCGCACCGGGGCGGCATGCTTCATGGCGCCGTGATGGGCGGGCGCGAACATGAAGCCTACGCCCACCTCGGCGATGCAGCGGGCCACCTGCTCGGGGGAAAGGGTGATGTGGGCCCCAAGGGCCTCCAGCACGTCTGCGCTGCCCGAGGCGCTGGAGACGGAGCGCCCGCCGTGCTTGGCCACCTTGGCGCCCGCCGCCGCCGCCACGAAAGCGGCCGCCGTGGAGATGTTGAAGGTGTGGGAGCAGTCGCCGCCCGTGCCGCAGGTGTCCACCAGATTGACGTGGTCGGGCACCGGCACGCGGGTGGCGAACTCGCGCATCACCTGGGCGGCGGCGGCGATCTCGCCGATGGTCTCTTTCTTGACCCGCAGGCCGGTGAGGATGGCGGCGATGAGCACGGGCGAGACCTCGCCGCCCATGATCTGGCGCATGAGCGAGAGCATCTCCTCGTGGAAGATCTCGCGGTGCTCGATCACCCGCTGCAATGCCTGCTGGGGCGTCACGGCCGGGGCTCCTCGAGAAAGTTCTTCAGCAGTGCGTGGCCGTGCTCGGTGAGGATGGATTCGGGGTGGAACTGCACGCCCTCCACCGGCAAGGACCGGTGGCGCACCCCCATGATCTCGCTGTCGTCGGTCCAGGCGGTCACGTCCAGCACCTCGGGCAGGGTGGCGCCGTCGATGGCCAGGGAGTGGTAGCGGATGGCGGTGAAGGGGTTGGGCAAGCCCTTGAATACACCGCTGCCATGGTGGTGCACCAGGGAAGTCTTGCCGTGCATGAGCTGCCGGGCGTGGACGATGGTGCCGCCGAAGGCCTCGCCGATGGCCTGATGCCCCAGGCACACCCCCAGAATGGGAATGCGCCCGGCGAAGCGGCGGATGAGGGGCACGGAAATGCCCGCCTCCCTGGGCGTGCAGGGCCCGGGCGAAATGACGATGCGCGCTGGCGCCAGCGCCGCCACGGCATCGAGGTCGATTTCATCGTTGCGGCGCACCAGCACCTCTTCTCCCAGCTCGCCCAGGTATTGCACCAGGTTGTAGGTGAAGGAGTCGTAGTTGTCGATCATCAGGAGCATGCGCGCCCCCCTCAGTCGCCGCGGCGGGACAGCCCCGCCATGGCCAGTTCCGCTGCCCGCAGGATGGCCCGCGCCTTGTTCTGGGTTTCGGTCCACTCCGACTGGGGCACGGAGTCGGCCACGATGCCCGCACCGGCCTGCACGAACAGCCGGCCGTCCTTGATGACGGCGGTGCGGATGGCGATGGCCAAGTCCATGTCGCCGTTGAAGCCCAGATAGCCCACGGCGCCGCCGTAGATGCCGCGACGGGTGGGTTCGAGCTCGTCGATGATCTCCATGGCGCGCACCTTGGGCGCGCCCGTGAGGGTGCCCGCCGGGAAGGCGGCGCGCAGCACGGCGATGGCGTCCAGCCCTTGGGCGAGCTGGCCCTCCACGTTGGAGACGATGTGCATGACGTGGGAATAGCGCTCGATGGCCATGTTCTGGGTGACCCTGACGGTGCCGGTACGCGCCACGCGGCCCACGTCGTTGCGGCCCAGATCCATGAGCATCACGTGCTCGGCACGCTCCTTCGGGTCGGCCAGCAGGTCCTGCTCCAGGGCGAGGTCTTCCTCGCGGCTGGCGCCGCGCGGGCGGGTGCCGGCGATGGGGCGAAGCGTCACGGTGCCGCTCTCCAGGCGCACCAGGATCTCCGGGCTCGCGCCCACCACGTGAAAGCCGCCCAGGTCGAAGTAGAACATGTAAGGCGAAGGATTGAGGGCGCGCAGCGCCCGGTACAACGACAGCGGTGACGCGCCGTAGGCGTGGGACAGGCGCTGGGACAACACCACCTGCATGATGTCGCCCTCGAAGATGTAGCCCTTGGCCTTGTCCACCGCTTCGAGGAAGGCGTCTTCGGCGAATTCCGACTGCGGCCGGGCGGGCGCAGAGGGCGTTTCCTCGGGCACCCGCACCGGCTCGTGCAGCGCGGCGCGCAGCAGGTCCAGTTGGGCGAGGCCGCGTTCCCGGGCCTCGGGTTCGCGCGGATCGGCATACACCACGAGATAGAGCTTGCCCGAAAGATTGTCCACCACCGCCAGGCGGTCGGAGAGCATGAGCAGGATGTCGGGCGTGCCCAGGGCATCGGGCTTGGCAGCGTCGTCGAGACGTTTTTCGATGTAGCGCACCGTGTCGTAGGCGAAGTAGCCCACCAACCCGCCCGCGAAGCGCGGCAGTCCCGGCACCTGGGCTGCGCGGTAGCGCGCCTGCAAGCCCCGCACCCACTCCAGCGGATCATCCTGCTCGCCTTGCCACATCAGGTTGGCGCCACGCCATTCGCTGCAGACGCGGCCGCGCACTTCGAAGCGCGTTTCGCAAGGCAGGCCGATGAAGGAGTAGCGCCCGAAGCGCTCGCCGCCCTGCACCGATTCCAGCAGGTAGGAGAAAGGGCGGTTGGCAAGCTTGAGATAGACCGACAGGGGCGTGTCGAGATCGGCCAGGGTCTCGAGCACCAGGGGCACGCGGTTGAAGCCTTCCTGGGCGTACTGCTGGAATCGGTCTGGGTCCATGGGAGCTTGGGGTGGCGGCTTGCGAAACGGCGGGACGGGGCTGCGGCGCGCGGGCCGCGCTCACAACGGCTAGCGGCGCCAGCGAACGCGGCTTACGGCCAAGGCGCCGAGGCGAGGGAGGGCGGGAGTCATGGCACGGTGATGGCGGCGGGGGCGAGGGCGGCGGCGGGCGGGAAAGCGGCACCGCCTTCAAGCAGCGCCAGAGCCAGAGCGTCGATCGAGGGGACTATAGCATCCGCGCCCAGAGCATCCGCCGGCCCCGCAGGACGGTAACCGTAGGGCACGCAGGCCACCGGGCAGCCCGCGGCGCGGGCGCAACGCACGTCCACCTCCGAATCACCCACCATCAGCAAAGCGCCGGGCTGCACCTCAAGCCGCGCGGCGGTGTGCAGCAAGGGCTCGGGCCGGGGCTTGCGCGCCGCCAGGGTGTCGCCCCCCACCAGCACCGTAAGATGGTGATGCAGGTCCAGGGAAGACAGCAGCGCCGCGGCGAAACGCTCGGGCTTGTTGGTGACGCAGGCCAGCCCGAAACCAGCCGCGGCCAGGCGCCGCAGGCCGTCCGCAACGCCGGGATAGGGGCGGCTGCGCCGCGACAGGTGGGCGGCGTAATGCTCGGTAAAGAACTGGATGCCCCGAGCGGCCTCGGCGGGGTCGGCCACACCCTCGCGGCAACCCGCCAGCAGCCGCTCCACCAACCGCGACACGCCGTCGCCCACGAAACCGCGCACCCGCGCTTCATCCACGGGCGGCCGGCCCAGGTGCGCCAGCATGGCCGCGGCGGCGTCGGCCAGATCGGGCAGCGAATCCACCAGCGTTCCGTCCAGGTCGAAGGCCACGGCGCGGATGGCGCGCGGGTCCAGCGCAGCGCCGGGACCGGGGGACGGCTTCATGACTGTGCCAGCGCCAGTTGCGCGCGCATGGCGGCGATGGTGGCGGCGTAGTCAGGCGTGGCGAAGATGGCCGAACCGGCCACGAAGGTGTCGGCGCCGGCCCGGGCGATCTCGGCGATGTTGTCCACCTTCACCCCGCCATCCACCTCGAGCCAGATGTCGCGTCCCGAAGCCTGTATGCGCCGGCGCGCCTCGCGCAGCTTGGCAAGCGCACCGGGGATGAAGGCCTGGCCGCCGAAGCCCGGGTTCACCGACATGATCAGCACCAGGTCCACCAGTTCCATGACATGGTCGAGGTGATGAAGCGGGGTGGCGGGATTGAACACCAGCCCCGCCCGGCAGCCGCAGTCGCGGATCAGCGCCAGCGTGCGGTGCACGTGCTCGGAGGCCTCGGGGTGGAAGCTGATGATGTTCGCGCCCGCCTTGGCAAAGTCGGGCACCAGACGGTCCACGGGCTTCACCATGAGGTGCACGTCGATGGGCACGCTCACATAGGGGCGGATGGCCTGGCACACCAGCGGACCCACCGTGAGGTTGGGCACATAGTGGTTGTCCATCACGTCGAAGTGCACCACGTCGGCGCCGGCGGCCACCACGTGGCGCACTTCCTCGCCCAGGCGGGCGAAGTCGGCAGACAGGATGCTGGGGGCGATGCGGTGCACGGTGGGTTCGCGCAAGGCGATTGAAAGGCCGCCGATTCTACCCGTCCGGCGAGGCGCCCTTGAGGGGGCGCGCGATTTCGGTTGCAATAGCGCCATGGAACCGCCGAAGCGCCATCAGATCACCGTCACCGCACGCGCCTCCTTCGTGCCCGAGCAGTCCGACGAGCAGGAGGGCCGCTACGTGTTCGCCTACACCATTAGCATCCTCAACAGCGGCACGGTGGCGGCGCGGCTCATCAGCCGCCACTGGATCATCACCGACTCGGACAACCAGGTGCAGGAAGTGCGCGGCCTGGGCGTGGTGGGCGAGCAACCGCTGCTGGCGCCAGGCCAGAGCTTCCAGTACTCCAGCGGCGCGGCCATCGCCACGCCGGTGGGCACCATGCGCGGCAGTTACCACATGGTGGCCGAGGACGGCACCGCCTTCGAGGCGTCGATCCCGGAATTCATGCTGTCCATGCCGCGCACGCTGCACTGAGAATCATTGCCGATCCTCGTCCTCGCGTGGCGGCGGGCGCTTGTCCCGCGGCCAGGTCCACCACACGATGAACAGGCCGATCGCCAAGGCGACGGCCGCTTCCAGCAATATCCAACCCATGTGCCCTGCCTTCGCCCTGACGCGTAACCCCCGGCCCCCGGCGGGAGCCGTGCGCCACTCTAACGCCATGACGAGCCGTTGTGCCACGGCGGTGTTGCTGCTAGCGGCCGCCGGTTGCGCAACGCCGCGGCCACCGGCCATGCCGGAACCGGCAGCGGCAGCAGCGGCGCCAACACCCTGTCCTCCCCCGGCCGTGCCCGCGCCGGCCCCGAGCTGTCCAGCGCCAGCGCCGGAAGCCACCGCGCCCAGGCCTGCCCCCGCCGTGCGGCTGGAGCCGGTGGCTTTCCAGGACCTGCCTGGTTGGGCCGATGATGACGTGGCGGCCGGCTTCCAGGCCTTCCTGCGTGGTTGCCCGGCGCTCAGGAATCCGCCCTGGGCTGCGTTCTGCGCCAAGGCACAGGCCCTTGCCACGGCCGACGCGCAGGCCCAGCGGCGCTTCCTGGAAGCCAACGCGCAGCCACACCGCGTGCTGTCGTCCGAGGGCATTGCCGAGGGGCTGCTCACCGGCTACTACGAGCCGCTGCTGCGCGGCAGCCGCAACCGCGATGGCCGCTACCGCGTGCCGCTGTATGGCCCGCCCGACGACCTGGTGTCGGTGGAACTCACTGAACTGTATCCCGAGCTCAAGGGGTTGCGCCTGCGCGGCCGGGTGGTGGGCCGCAAGCTGGTCCCTTATCACACCCGGGCGGATATCGACAACGGCACCGCGCCGCTGCGCGGCCGCGAGCTCATCTGGGTGGACGATCCGGTGGATGCCTTTTTCCTGCAGGTGCAGGGCTCGGGGCGGGTGCGGCTGGACAGCGGTGAACTGGTGCGCGTGGGCTATGCCGACCAGAACGGCCACGCCTACCGCTCGGTGGGGCGGCTGCTGGTGGAACGCGGCGAACTCACCCTGGACCAGGCCTCCATGCAGGGGATTCGCGCCTGGGGACAGCGCAATCCCCAGAAGCTCGCGGCCCTGCTGAACGAAAACCCCTCATACGTGTTCTTCCGCGAACTGCCCGCTGGCGACGGCGGCCCGCCCGGCTCCCTGGGGGTGCCGCTGAGCAACGGCCGCAGCCTGGCGGTGGACCCCCGCGCCGTGCCGCTGGGTGCACCAGTGTTCGTGTCCAGCACCTGGCCCGGCACCGCAAGGCCGCTCAATCGCCTCATGGCCGCCCAGGACACGGGCGGCGCCATTCGCGGCGCGGTGCGAGCGGATTATTTCTGGGGCTTTGGCGAGGAAGCCGGCGAACTGGCGGGCCGCATGCGCCAGCCACTGCTACTGTGGGTGCTGCTGCCACGCGCCGAGGCGACACCCTGACCTTCCGTCATTGCGCTCGCCTCGAATAGGGGTTGGCGTCGAAGGACATTTCCACCACCAGCCGGCTGCGCACGGGCCGGCCATCACGCTGCCCGGGCAGGAAACGCGTGGCGCGAAACACATCGATGGCGAAGGCATCGAACACCCCTGACGGATTGGAATCCACCACCTTTGCCTCCACCACCGCACCAGACTCGTCGATGAGTAACAGCAGGGTCACCAGACCATTGCGCCCCATGCCTACTGCGTCGGGATAGACCAGCGCCACCGGTTGCTCCGGCCGCGGCAGCACGTCGAGCATGCGCGCCGGCAGGAATTCGGCAGGGGCAGGCAGCGGCATCTGGAAGGCACCGGGCTCCTGCGCTGACAGCGGGGTTGCCGGTTGCGAAGCGGGAGCAGCTTCACCCTCAGGCGCGGCAGGGACGGACGGCGCCTGGGCCACCTGCACCGGTGGTGCAGGTGGCGCGGCGCGGCGGTCCATTGCTTGCTCCGCCGCTGCCGGCGGCGGAATCCCCGCGCCGGGCGCGCGATTCGCCGCCGCCAGTGCCTCTTCAGGCACGGGGAAAACCGCCGACAACGTCTCGGACTCCACCTGCCGCACTGCCACGAGCCGCGCCTTGAGCGCCATGCCGATGGCGCCCGCGGCACCCCACGGCGCCCTGGCAGGCTCGGCCCAGAGCAGCAGGGCGTGCAACAGCAATGACAGGCTCAAGGCCACCGCCAGTCTGCGACCGGCATCGCCGCGGTCGCTGGGGGCCGGTGCAGCGGGCCCGTTACCAGACGGGAACACCGCGTGATCAATCGCTGCTCATTTCGCCGAAACGGCTTTCGATCTGGGCGGCGGTGATCGCACCGGGGACCCGGCTGCCGTCGGCAAAAATGAGTGTCGGGGTGGCGTTGATGCCTTTTTTCTGGCCCCAAGCCATTATTTCGTCCACGGGGTTGGGGCAATCGCCGCTGCCCTTGGGCGCGGTGCCGCGCAACATGTAGTCGTCCCATGCCTTGAGCCGGTCGGGAGAGCACCAGATGGCCTTGGCCTTGGCAACCGCCTTTGGATGGAGCTGCTCGATGGGGTAGACGAGGAGATACACGGTCACATTGTTGAGTTTTTCCAGCTCCTGCTCCACCCGCTTGCAGTAAGGACAGTCAGGGTCGGTGAACACCGCGAGCTTGCGAGCGCCGGTGCCCTTCACCTTGCGGATCGCCTTGTCCAAGGGGAGGCTGGAGAAGTCCAGGGCCGTGGCGCGGCTGCGGGTCTTCTCGGTGAGATCGCTCATGCCTCGCGTTTCCACCAAACTGCCCTGCAGCAGAAAGCGGAACTGCTCGTCCGTGTAGATGATGATGGGATCATCTCCCCGGGGAATGAGGATCTCGTACAAGCCCGTTTCAGGAATGAGCTTGACGCTGTCCACGTTGGCCTTGGGGAACTTGGCCATGAAGGCTTGGCGGACCGCCCGCTCATCGGCGTAGGCCGAAGCCGCCGCGAGCAACAGGGCACCCGCCAGGGCGCGTGCAAGGGTTAACCGGTTCATCACAAGCTCCAAAGAAACCACATTAGAAACCAATCTTGCCCGCTCAAGCGAGCGCGTGCCGGGCAAGCAACCTTCTCAACAACGGCAGCTGCCCGGTGATCCACAGCCCGGCATTGCGCAGTTGCGCCGCGCCTGGCAATGCACTGGAGAACAGCCGCTGCAAGCCATCGGTGACAGCCAGCGTTGCAAGGGCATCCTCGCGCCGCGCGCGCTCATGACGGCGCAGCAGGGGCAACGCACCGCAGTCACGCTGCGCGCCGCGGTCCCCGAGCACCCGCGCAAGCGAGGAAACATCACGAAACCCGAGGTTCACTCCCTGCCCCGCCAGCGGGTGCACGTGATGGGCGGCATCACCCACGAGGGCGATCCGGGGTTTCACGACGCGCCGCGCCAGGTGCGCATGCAACGGAAACATCCGCGCTAGGGAAATCACCGACAACTCCCCTGCCAGGGAGTTCGCCGCAGCCGCCACCCGGGCGGCCAACGCCTCGGGGCTGGCCTCCAGCAGCTCGTGTGCGACGCTCTCTCCGGCCGACCACACCATGGACACCCTGTTGCCCGGCAAGGGCAACAGGGCCAACACGCCGTCCTCGCGGAACCACTGCCGAGCGGTTTCACGGTGTGGCACATCACACTGGAAGTTGGCCACCACGGCGCACTGCGGATAGCCCCGTCCTGGCGCCTGGATGCCCGCCACGGTTCGCACCCAGGAATCGCGCCCGTCGGCGCCCACCACCAGTGCGCTCTGCAGTTCGGCGCCATCCTCGAGCCGCAGGCTGGCATGACCTGGCGCAACCACCAGCCCCGCCGGCCGCGCGGGAGCCAGGATGGCGCAGCCGCCGTCTTCCCCGAGGCTGGCCCACAGCGCCTGGGCCAGGGCGCCGCTTTCCACGATGCTGGCCAGTTCCGGCGCGCCCAACCCGGCTGCGTCGAAGTGCAGCCGTGCCGGATTTCGGTCCCCGAAGATCTCCATGCGACGTACTGGCTGGATGCGAGCGGGATCGAGCCGCTGCCACGCCCCCAGGGACTCCAGCAATGCGCGGCTGCCCGGACTGATGGCGTAGATGCGCGTATCCCACGGCGCCGGGGCGGGGGCAGGAACGGCCTCGGTCACCAGCGCGGCGCGCAACCCGGCGCGCGCGCAGGCCAATGCCAGCGAAGTGCCCACAAGGCCGGCGCCCACCACGGTCACATCCATGGCGGACCCCCCTTGCGTGCTCGCAGGGCATTGATTAACGAGAGTTTCCTTGACAAGGAAAGCGGGGCTTCGGTAGATTGCGCGCCCTGTCGCAAGGCACGTGGCGAATTAGCTCAGTGGTTAGAGCAGCGGAATCATAATCCGTTGGTCCGGGGTTCAAATCCCTGATTCGCCACCATCTGCCTGCGCCTACCGCCGGCGCTTCGGCTGGTGCCCCCCGCGCCAGCGAGCTGGCCTTCGGACCGCGGCCCATGCGACCACTTCTTCTTGCCTGCACCCTTGCCCTGTTGGCGGCGTCTCTGCCGGCGGCGGCGCAGCGTATCCTGCCCGCGGACATCCGGGTGGGGTTGCTGGAGGAAGTGCGGTATCCGAACATCCTCATCAGCAACCGGTGGCACCGTCTGGCGCCTGGTTCAACCATCCACACCCGGGACAATCGCATCCTCACCCCCAATAGCGTACGAGGCCGGGGATGGGTTGCCTACAACTTCGACCACTTCAAGCAGGTCCGGGGCGTGTGGATGCTCACGGAGCAGGAAATCGCCACCCTTGAGTCGCGCGGCTACGAATTCCGCGACGATTGAGTAACCGAGAGCGTACCGCCGTGCCTGGAAAACTCTACATCCGCACCTTCGGCTGCCAGATGAACGAGTACGACTCGGCACGCATGGCCGACGTGCTGCGCGAGGCGCACGGGCTGGAGCCCACCGACGACCCCGAGCAGGCGGACGTGATCCTGTTCAACACCTGCTCGGTACGCGAGAAGGCCCAGGAGAAGGTGTTCACCGACCTGGGCCGCGTGCGCCACCTCAAGCGCCAGCGGCCCGAGGTGATCATCGGCGTGGGCGGCTGCGTGGCCAGCCAGGAAGGCGAGGCCATCGTTCAGCGGGCACCCTTCGTGGACCTGGTGTTCGGGCCCCAGACGCTGCACCGCCTGCCCAGCCTCATGGCTGGGCGCGCCGCCAGCGGCCGCGCCCAGGTGGACGTGAGCTTCCCCGAGATCGAGAAGTTCGACGGGCTACCGCCGCCACGCGTGGAGGGGGCCCAGGCCTTCGTCTCCATCATGGAGGGTTGCAGCAAGTACTGCAGCTTCTGCGTGGTGCCCTACACCCGCGGCGAAGAAGTCTCGCGCCCCTTCGATGACGTGCTCACCGAGGTGGCCGACCTGGCCGACCAGGGCGTGCGCGAAGTCACGCTGCTGGGCCAGAACGTCAACGCCTGGCGCGGCCGCCTGCCCGAGGGCGAGGAGGGCGATTTCGCCCTGCTGCTGGAGTACGTGGCCGAGGTGCCGGGCATCGAGCGCATCCGCTACACCACCTCGCATCCGAAGGAATTCACCCAGCGCCTCATCGACGCCCACGGCCGCATCGGCAAGCTGGTGCCCCACGTGCACCTGCCCGTGCAGTCGGGCTGCGACCGCGTGCTGGCGGCCATGAAGCGGGGCTACACCGCCGCCGAGTACCGCGACATCGTGCGGCGGCTGCGGGCGGCACGCCCGGAGGTGTACATCTCCTCCGACTTCATCGTCGGCTTCCCCGGCGAGACCGAGGCGGAGTTCGAGCAGACCCTCGCCCTGGTGGAGGCCGTGGGCTTCGATGCGAGCTTCAGCTTCGTCTACAGCGCCCGCCCGGGCACGCCGGCCGCGGCACTGGACGACCCGGTGCCCAGGGCCGCCAAGATCGCGTGGCTGCAGCGCCTGCAGGCGAAACTCGAAGAACAGGCCTTCGACATCAGCGCCGCCATGGTGGGCAGCGTGCAGCGCGTGCTGGTGGAAGGCCCCTCGCGCAAGAACACAGCCGAGCTCGCCGGGCGCACCGCCAACAACCGGGTGGTCAACTTCCCAGGCCAGGCGCGTCTGGCTGGCCACTACGTTGACGTGACCATCACCGCCGCGCTGCCGCACTCGCTGCGCGGCGAAATCGTGGTGCGCGAGACCGCGCCCTCCGCGTGAACGCCGACGCCCCCGCCCTGGAGTTCGCCCTCGATCCGGTGGACAACCAGCGCCTCGCCAACCTGTGCGGCGTGCTGGACGAGAACCTGCGCCAGATCGAAAACGCCCTCGATGTGGGCATCGCGCGGCGCGGCGAGGTGTTCCGCATCCACGGCCCAGCCGAGCGCAGCCGTCTGGCAGCCGACCTGCTGCGCAGCTTCTACGAGCGTGCGGCCGCGCCGCTCGAACTGGAGGACGTGCAACTCGGGCTGGTGGAGGCCATGGGCGGCGCGGCCGAGGTGGCCGACGCGCCGCTGCTGCACACGCGGCGGCGCGACCTGCAGGGCCGCACCCGCACCCAGGCCGAATACCTCAAGGCCATCCTGGCCCACGACATCACCTTCGGCATCGGACCGGCGGGCACGGGCAAGACCTACCTCGCCGTGGCTTGCGCCGTGGACGCCATCGAGCGCGACGCCGTCAAGCGCCTGGTGCTGGTGCGCCCGGCGGTGGAGGCGGGCGAACGGCTAGGCTTCCTGCCGGGCGACCTGGTGCAGAAGGTGGACCCCTACCTGCGCCCGCTCTACGACGCCCTCTACGACCTGATGGGCTTCGAGAAGGTGGGCAAGCTCTTCGAGCGCGGCGTGATCGAGATCGCCCCGCTCGCCTTCATGCGCGGCAGGACCCTCAACCACTCCTTCATCATCCTCGACGAGGCCCAGAACACCACGCCCGAGCAGATGAAGATGTTCCTCACCCGCATCGGCTTCGGCTCGAGGGCCGTGCTCACCGGGGACGTGACCCAGGTGGATCTGGCGCGCGGCCAGCGCAGCGGGCTGGTGGATGCCCGCGAGGTGCTGGGCCAGGTGCGCGGCATCGCCTTCGTCAATTTCACCGCCGCCGACGTGGTGCGCCACCCGCTGGTACAACGCATCGTCAACGCTTACGAATCGTGGAACGCCGAGCACGGCCCGCCCCGCTGAGCGCGCCGCTGCGCCTGTCGGTTCAGGTGGCCGTGAGCACGCCCGTACCGGCGCGCACCACCTTGCGGCGCTGGGCGCTGGCCGCCATCCAGCGCCCTTGCCAGGTGACGCTGCGCGTCGTCGGCGCAGTGGAGGGACGGCGGCTCAACGCCGCCTTTCGCGGCCGTGACTACGCAACCAACGTGCTCACCTTCGCCTACGGCGAGCAGGACGGCTGGCTGTGCGGAGACATCGCCCTGTGCGCCCCGGTGATCGCCCGCGAGGCCCGCGGTCAGGGCAAGGCGCCGCGTGCCCACTGGGCCCACCTGGTGGCGCACGGCCTGCTGCACCTGCAGGGCTGGGACCATGCCCGGGCTCGCGAGGCCCGCGCCATGGAGGCGCTTGAAACCGAAATCCTGCGGCGGTTGGGGTATCCTGATCCTTATCTCATGGCGGCCTGACGGCCGCGCCCGGACGCCACGGCCCCGGGCACCCCTCGTGTATGGATAGTGCGCACGGCAAGCCCTCCCTTCTCGAACGCATCGGCGCCCTGCTGTTGCGCGAACCCGAGGACAGGGAGCAGTTGATCGAGCTGCTGCGCGGTTCGCGCCAGCGCAACCTGCTCGATGCCGATGCCCTGGCCATGATCGAAGGCGTGCTGCAGGTCTCGGAGATGCAGGTCCGGGACATCATGGTGCCGCGCGCGCAAATGGACGTGATCGATATTGGCGACGCGCCCGCCAAGTTCATTCCCACGGTCATCGAAACGGCCCACTCGCGCTTCCCGGTGATCGACGGCGACAAGGACAAGGTGCTCGGCATCCTGCTGGCCAAGGATCTGCTGCGCTACTACGCCGGGGAGGAATTCGACGTGCGCGACATGCTGCGCCCGGCGGTGTTCATCCCCGAATCCAAGCGCCTGAACGTGCTGCTGAAGGACTTCCGCGCCGCCCGCAACCACATGGCCATCGTGGTGGACGAGTACGGCGGCGTCACCGGCCTGGTCACCATCGAGGACGTGCTCGAACAGATCGTGGGCGACATCGAGGACGAGTACGACTTCGACGAAACCGAAGACAACATCGTCTCCCAGCCCGACGGGCGCCACCGCGTCAAGGCCGTCACCGAGATTACCGACTTCAACCAAGCCTTCGGCACCAGCTTCTCCGACGAGGAGTACGACACCGTGGGCGGCCTGGTGACGGGCGCCTTCGGTCGCCTGCCCAACCGCGGCGAGGAAATCGACGTGGACGGCCTGCGCTTCAAGGTGCTGCGGGCCGACAGCCGCCGCGTGCACTCGCTGCTGGTGGAGCGCGGCGCCGCGCCGCCCGGATGAACGCGCCGGCCCTGGCGCCGCAGCGCTTCGCGGCGCTGGCGCGGCCGGCCTTCGCACTGCCGCTGGCGCTCGCCGCCGGCGCGGCCGCCGTACCCGGATTCGCACCCCTGGGGCTGTTCCCCCTGCCCATTCTCGCCCTGGCGCTGCTGGCGCTCATTGCCGCCCGGGCATCATCGCCCCGGGCAGCGGCGCTGGCGGGCTTCGCCTTCGGCTTCGGGTTGTTCGCTGCCGGCGTCGGCTGGATCACCGTAGCCCTGCATGTGTACGGCGGCATGGCACTGGTGCTAGCGCTGCTGGTGCTGGCGCTGTTCGCCGCCTACCTGGCGCTGTGGCCCGCGCTGGCCTGCTGGGCTGCGGCACGCTTTGCACCGCGCGCCGCCTGGCTGGGCCTGCCGGCGGCCTGGTGCCTGGCGGAGTGGTTACGCGGCTGGGCCCTCACCGGCTTCCCATGGCTCGCCCTGGGCTACTCGCAGGTGCCCCGGAGCCCGCTGGCAGGCCTGGCGCCGCTCGCCGGCGTGTATGGGGTGGGGCTGGCGGTGGCGCTGTCCGCGGCGCTGCTGGCGCGGTTGATGCTGGCGCAGGCGCCCGGGCAGCGGCGCGCACCGGCCCTCGCCCTGGCCCTGCTGTGGGCGCTCGCAGCCATGCTTTCGGCCGTGGACTGGACCCGCCAGGCCGGCGCCCCGGTGGCCGTCAGCCTCGTGCAGGGCAATATTGCCCAGGACCTCAAGTTCGACGAGGCGCAACTGTCGCGCACGCTAGGCGCCTACGAATCGTTGGCAAGGCAGGCGCGCGGGCAGTTGGTGATCCTTCCCGAGACCGCAATCCCGCTGTTCAGGCATCAGGTGCCGCCGGAGTGGTTCGATCAGCTTGCCGGTGCGGTGCGCGGCCGTGGCGGCGACCTAGTGACCGGCCTGTTCGAGAACGACCCGCCCGGCAGCGAGCGCTACTTCAACGCCGCCGCAAGCTTCGGCGCCTCGCCCTCCCAGTCCTACCGCAAGAACCACCTGGTGCCCTTCGGCGAATACATTCCCCTGGGCGCGGTGCTCAAGCCAATCGTCAACGGCGTGCTGCACATCCCGCTGTCCGACCAGACCCCGGGCGGCGCCACCCAGCCGCCGCTGGCGGTGGCGGGACAGCGCCTGGCCGTGAACATCTGCTACGAAGACGTGTTCGGCGAGGAGATCGCCCGCGCCCTGCCCGCCGCGACGCTGCTGGCCAACCTCACCAACGACGCCTGGTATGGCGATTCGTGGGCTGCCGAGCAACACCTGCAGATTTCGCAGATGCGCGCCCTGGAGACCGGGCGGCCCATGCTGCGCGCCACCAACACCGGCATGACCGCGGTGGTGGACCACCGCGGGCGCGTGCGTGCCAGCCTGCCCGAGTTCCAGGCTGGCGTGCTGGAGGCCAGCATCGCCGGGCGCACCGGTTCAACGCCCTTCACCCTGGCGGGCAACGCACCGGTGGTGCTTACGGCGGCGCTGCTGTTCCTCGTGGCAGCACGGCGCTCGCGGCGCGCTTGACGCCCATCAAGGAAGCCCCGCCCGCCGCTCGCACACTGCACGCGCGGCCGGTCTCGGCCCTGCCCCACCCCGCACCACCCAGGAGAACCGCCATGCCCCCCATCCTTCGCCTGCTGTGCGGCTGCGCCGCCGCCCTGGCGCTGATTCCCGCCGCCCTCGCCCAGCGCATCGTCGACACTGCGGCCGTGGAGGCGGCGCAGGCGGCCGGCGCCCTGGTCTGGGACGTGCGCGCCGAGGAGGACTACCGCAAGGGACACATTCCCGGCGCAGTGAACATGGACGACATCCTCGCCCAGTTACGCGACCTCAAGACCGAGGACTACCTCCCCGTGGACCAGATCGCCCGGCTGCTGGGCGAGGCGGGCATCGACCCGGCCCGCCCCATCGTGCTGTACGGCGTCAAGGCCTCCACTGGGCCCTATTTCGGCGCCGTCACGCTGCGCTGGCTGGGCGGCGACGGCGCCATGGTCTATCACGGCGGCATGGACGACTGGAAGGCCGCCGGCAAGCCGCTGGCCACGGAGCCCACGCGCCTGCCCGCCGTTACGCTGTCGCTGACGCCGCACCGCCAGGCCCTGGTTTCCACCGACGAGCTGAAGGCGCGGCTGCGCGAGCCCGGCCTGCAGATCGTGGATGCCCGCACGGCGCGGGAGTTCTCCGGCGACGACATCCGCGCGCTGCGCGGCGGCCACATCCCGGGCGCCGTGAACATTCCCTACGAGTCCACCTGGGCCGATCCCGACACGCCGCGCAAGCTGGCCCGCAAGCAAGTGAGCAACAAGGATGGCTTCAACCTCAAGGACCCGGCGGCCCTGAGGCAAGTGTTCGCCAACCTCGATCCGTCCAGGGAGACGGTGGTCTATTGCCAGAGCGGCGTGCGCGCCTCGGTGGCCGCTACGGTGCTGGAGGAATTGGGCTTCACCCACGTGCGCGTCTACGACGCCTCGTGGCTGGGCTGGGGCAACCAGCTCGACGCTCCCGCCGAAAATGTGTCCTACTTCAACGTGGGGCGCGTCAACAATCTGCTCAACCAGTTGCAGTCCCGCGTGGAAGACCTGGAGAACCAGCTGAACGCGCTGAAAGAGGGCCGGAAACCCTGAAAGCCGACGGCATCGCGCCGCCAGCCGCCTCAGCCCTGCGAGCAGGCGCCGGGTGTCGCTGACCGACTGCCGTGCCACGCAGTCCCGCCGCCGGCGCTCTTCGTCCAGCATGGAGCGCGCGGCCTGGGCGGCCGCATTCACCACCACCGGCCCGTAGGCCTGCTCCGCGCGCGCAAGTCCCTCCGCGGCCGCGGCGCGGCTCCAGGCGGCGAGCATGAAGGCGAGGTCGATCACGTCCCGTCCGCCCGCGCCAGTGTCTCGCCAGCGATCGGCGTTGGCCGGGAACTTCTCCGCGAAGCACGACCTAGCGTCCAGGCATGCCACCGGCAGGCTGGGCACGTCCGCTGCCCCGAGGGTGATCCTTGCCTTCGGCACGATCTCGAGCTTGACCGGACCCTCAGGTGCCGCCACCACGGTGCGGATCCCGTGGCGGTCGGCGCAGACGTCGCGCAGCAGCAGCAACGCGGCCCGTGCAACCGGCCCCAGGCTGTCGCCCAGCACCGCCGCACGCAAGGCCCGCCAGCCTACGCGTTCCGCACACAGGCACTCCACGTCCTCGGACTCGCGGTACTCGCCAAGTTCAAGTTCAAGCACCAGCCGGCGGGCGCTTCAGGCGCCTCCCAGCAGCACCGGCTCCAGACTGGCCTCCCCGGCATCGCTGCCCACCCACACCTGTCCGTCCTGGATGGTGCAGGTCAGCCGCATGGTGCGCGCCGCCAGCGCCGTGAGCGCGGCCATGCCCTCGGGCGGGAAAGACCACGCCCGCAGGTTGGCCAGGCGGCCCAGCGCGGCGCTGTTCTGGTTCCACCACAGCTCGACGGCCCGGGCGCCGTAGGCATACACCAGCACCTCGCCAGAGCGGCCGCTGGCCTTGCGCAGCCGCCGCTCATCGGGCAACCCCACGTCGATCCACTGCTCAATGGCGCCAGTCAGGTCGTGGCGCCAGAGATCGGGCTCGTCTTCCGTGGACAGGCCTCGCCCGAAGCCGAGGCGCTCCTGGGCGTTGAGAGCAAAGGCAAGCAGCCGGGCCATCATGCGTTCGTCGGTCTCCGACGGGTGCCGGGCCAGGGTAAGGGCGTGGCTCGCGTAATAGCCGCGATCCAGGTCGCAAACCTGCAGGTCGGCCTTGAAGATGGTTGCCTTGAGTGCCATGGCTGCTCCGTGAGAAGCGTCCATTGTGGCAGGCGCGGCGCGAGGCGCCTTCACGGGTAGAATCGCGCCTTTCGCAATCCGCCGCCGTCCCGCCGACGGCGCTCCCGCGGCATGAACTTCCAGGACCTCATCCTCACCCTGCAAGGCTATTGGGGCGCGCGCGGTTGCGCGCTGTTGCAGCCCTACGACATGGAGGTGGGGGCGGGCACCTCGCACACCGCCACCTTTCTGCGCGCCCTGGGGCCCGAGCCTTGGAAGGCGGCCTACGTGCAGCCCTCGCGCCGCCCGAAGGATGGCCGCTATGGCGACAACCCCAACCGCCTGCAGCACTACTACCAGTTCCAGGTGGTGCTCAAGCCCGCGCCCGAGGACATCCTCGATCTGTACCTCGGCTCGCTCGCGGCCATCGGCATCGACCCGAAGGCCAACGACGTGCGCTTCGTGGAGGATGACTGGGAGAACCCCACCCTGGGCGCCTGGGGCCTGGGCTGGGAGGTCTGGCTCAACGGCATGGAGGTGACGCAGTTCACCTATTTCCAGCAGGTGGGCGGCCTGGATTGCAAGCCGATCCTGGGGGAAATCACCTACGGCCTGGAGCGCCTGTGCATGTACCTCCAGGGCGTGGAAAACGTCTTCGACCTGGTGTGGACGCCCGGCATCAGCTACCGCGACGTGTATCACCAGAACGAGGTGGAGCAGTCGGCCTACAACTTCGAGCACGCCGACGCCCACTGGCTGCTGCAGCAGTTCAACCATTTCGAATCGCAGGCCCGGCGCCTCATGGAGGCCGGCCTCGCCCTGCCGGGCTACGAGATGGTGCTCAAGAGCGCCCACACCTTCAATCTGCTGGATGCGCGCGGCGCCATTTCGGTGACCGAGCGCGCCGGCTACATCGGCCGCATACGAACCCTGGCCAAGCTGGTGGCCCAGGCCTACCACGACTCCCGTGAGCGGCTGGGCTTTCCCATGCTGGCGCGCGCGGCGGAGCAGGTCTGATGAGCGCACCGCTGCTGGTGGAGCTGTTCACCGAAGAGCTGCCGCCCAAGGCCCTGCGCGCCCTGGGCGAGGCCTTCGCGGCGGGCATCGCCGGCGGCCTGCAACGGCGCGGCCTGGCGGCTCCCGGCGCGGCAGGCCAGGCCTTCGCCACGCCGCGGCGCCTGGCCGTGCTGGTGCCTCGGGTGCTGCCCAGGGCACCCGATACGCCGCGCCGCGACAAGGTGCTGCCCGTGAGCGTGGCGCTGGATGCCGCTGGCCAGCCCACCCCCACGCTGGCGAAGAAACTCGCCGCCCTGGGCGCCGCGGGCGTTGCCCTGGAGCAACTGGAACGCGCCTCCGACGGCAAACAGGACAGCCTTTTCTGGAACCACGTGGCCCCCGGCATGACCCTCGCCCAGGGCCTGCAGGAAGCCCTGGCCGACGCCGTGGCCGCGCTGCCCATCCCCAAGGTGATGCGCTACCAGAGCGCTAGCGGCGAGGACGTGAGCTTCGTGCGCCCGGCCCACGGCCTGGTGGCGCTGCACGGCGCCGAGGTGGTGCCGGTGCGCGCCCTAGGGCTCGCCGCCGGCCGGCGCACCCACGGCCACCGCTTCATGGGCACGCCGGTCTTCCATCTGGACCACGCCGGCGGCTACGAGCGGCAACTGCTCGAGCAGGGCATGGTGATCGCCGCTTTCGACGCGCGCCGCGCCGCCATCGCCCAGGCCCTGGCCGAGGCCGCCGCGCACCACCAGGCTGCCCTGGCCGAGGCCGAGGACCTGATCGACGAAGTCACCGCGCTGGTGGAGTTTCCCACCGTGTACGCCGGCAGTTTCGACTCGGCCTTTCTCGCCGTTCCCCAGGAGTGCCTGATCCTGTCTATGAAGCGCCACCAGAAGTACTTCCCTCTGGTGGACGCCGCGGGACGGCTGTTGCCGCGCTTTCTGATCGTGTCGAACCTGCGCGCGGAGGATCCGCGCAACATCATCCACGGCAACGAGCGCGTGCTGCGCGCCCGGCTGGCCGATGCCCGGTTCTTCTTCGACCAGGACCGCCGTCAGACACTGGCCGAGCGCGTGGAAAAGCTCGGCGCGGTGGTCTATCACAACAAGCTGGGCAGCCAGCTGGAGCGCGTGCGACGCCTCACGCGCCTGGCCGGCGGGATCGCCCGCCTGCTGCACGCCGATGCCGCACTGGCCGAGCGCGCCGCGCGCCTGGCCAAGGCCGACCTGGTCACCGACATGGTGGGCGAGTTTCCCGAGCTGCAGGGCATCATGGGCATGCACTACGCCCGCCACGATGGCGAGGACGACGCCGTGGCGGCGGCCATCGAGGCGCACTATCACCCGCGATTCGCCGCCGATTCGCTGCCCGCCGGCAATACCGGTGCGGCGGTGGCCCTGGCCGACAAGCTCGACACCCTTACCGGCATCTACGGCATCGGCCTCGTGCCCAGCGGCGACAAGGATCCCTTTGGTCTGCGCCGCGCCGCCCTGGGCGTGCTGCGCATCCTCGTGGAGGGCGAACTGCCGCTCGACCTGCTGCACCTGCTGCGCCAGGCGCGGGCCGGGTTCGACACCGATGCGGTATCCGACAGCGTGGCCTCGGACCTGCACGGCTTCATGCTCGAGCGCCTGCGCGGCCTGCTGCGGGAGCGCGGCGTCGAAGCGGCCGTGGCCGACGCGGTGATCGCGCAGAGCCCCGTGCGCATGGACCGGGTGCTGCCGCGCGCCGCGGCGGTACGCGCGTTCCTCGAACTGCCCGAGGCCGCCGCCCTGGCAGCCGCCAACAAACGTATCCGTAACATCCTGCGCAAGAGCGTCACCGCACCCGGCGAGCCCGATCTGGCGCTCATGGTGGAGCCCGCCGAGAAGGCGCTGCTGGAGGTGGTGCTGGCCCTGGCGCCGCGGGTGGCGAGCCTGGTGGACAACGACGACTACACCGAGGCCCTGCGGCTGCTTGCGGGCGCGCGTCCGGCGGTGGACCGGTTCTTCGACGAGGTAATGGTGATGGCCGAGGACGAGTCCACACGCCGCAACCGCCTCGGGCTGCTGGCGCGCCTGGATGGCCTGCTCAATGCCGTGGCCGACATTTCGAGGCTGGCGGCGTGAAGCTCGTCATCCTTGATCGCGACGGCGTCATCAACTTCGACAGCGACCAGTTCATCAAGAGCCCGGAGGAATGGAAGCCCATCCCCGGCAGCCTGGAGGCTATCGCCCGCCTCAACCACGCCGGCTTTCACGTGGTGGTGGCCACCAACCAGTCGGGGCTGGGCCGCGGGCTGTTCGACATGGCCACCCTCAACGCCATCCACGACAAAATGTTCCGCATGCTTGGCCAGGCCGGCGGTCGCATTGACGCGGTGTTCTACTGCCCGTGCGCCGCGCAGCAGGAGTGCGAGTGCCGCAAGCCGCGCCCGGGCATGTTCCACGACATCGCGCGGCGCTTCGGCGCCAGCCTCGCAGGCGTGGCCGCCGTAGGCGATTCGCTGCGCGACCTGCAGGCGGCCGAAACCGCCGGCGCGCGGCCCATGCTGGTGCTCACCGGCAAGGGCCCGAAAACCCTGGCCGACGGCGGCCTGCCGGTCGGCACACGGGTGCACGCCGACCTGGCGGACGCGGTGCGCCACATCGCCTGAGCCGTCGAGGAGCGTTCCATCGGCGACCCCGCCCCCGCCCCCGCCGGCTTGATGCTGCGGCTGCGATGCACCGTGTTCGCGGCTGCCCAGGTGGCCCTAACCGTGGTGTGGGCGCTGCTGTCCCTGCTCACCGCACCACTGCCGCCCCTGGGGCGCTACCGTGTCATTACCGCGTGGAGCCGCATGGTGCTGTGGCTGGTGGAGCACGTGTGCGGTGTCCGCTATCGCGTGATCGGCGGCGAGAACATCCCGGCGGGCCCCTGCGTGGTGTTGGCCAAGCACCAGTCGGCCTGGGAGACGCTGGCGTTCCAGCGCATCTTTCCGCCCCAGGTATGGGTGCTCAAGCGAGAGCTGCTCAAGGTGCCGTTCTTCGGCTGGGGGCTCGCCATGCTGCGGCCCATTGCCATCGACCGCGGCGCCGGGCGCGCCGCGCTGACGCAGCTGGTGGAGCAAGGCCGCGACCGGCTGGACCTCGGGCTGTGGATCGTGATCTTCCCCGAGGGCACGCGCACGGCACCGGGCGCGCGCGGCACGTGGCACGCCGGCGGGGCGTGGCTGGCCACGAAGACCGGCGCCCCGGTGGTGCCGGTGGCCCATAATGCCGGCACCGTATGGCCTCGTAATGCCTTTCTCAAACACCCCGGCACCATCACCGTGAGCATCGGCCCGGCCATCGACCCGACCGGCCTGAAGGCAGAGGCGCTCAACCGGCGAGTATCCCAGTGGGTGGAAGAGGAAGCGGCGCGCCTGGGGTCGGCCCGCCAGGACAGCTGAGCACGCCATGGACGACCTGTTTCCCGCCAACGAGGTGGAGGAACGGCCCTGCAGCATCGAGCTGCGCGGCCGCGAGGTGCCCTTCGTGCTCAAGCGCAGCCAGCGCCGGCGGCGCATCGCCTTCCTCGTGAACGAGCGCGGGCTCGCGGTGCACGCGCCGTGGCGCGCTTCGGAATCGGTGATCGACGGCGCCATCCGCGATGCCGCGCGCTGGATCCTCGCCAAGCTCGATGACTGGCAGGAGCGCCCGCGGGCCCGGCTGCGCGCGTGGGGCGAAGGCGAGGCGCTGGACTTCCTGGGTCGCAACCTCACCCTGGCACTGCAACGCGCCCAGGGGCTGACGGTGGCGGAACTGGTGAACGACGACACGCTGCGCCTGTGGCTGCCCGAGCCAGACGACGCGGCGCGCGTGCGCCAGGCGGTGGTGCGCTGGTACCGCCGCCATGCCGAGCGCCACATGCCGCCGCGCGTGGAACACTTCGCCGAACGGCTGGGAGTGGCGCGGCCGCGGGTGCTGCTGTCCGACGCGCGCACCCGCTGGGGCAGCTGCAACGCCGGCGGCGAGGTGCGGCTGAACTGGCGCCTCATGCAGGCACCCGAGGCCCTCATCGACTACGTGGTGGCCCACGAGGTTGCCCACCTGCTGCACCTCAACCACTCGCCGCGCTTCTGGCGCGCGGTGGAGCGCATTTACCCGGCATGGGAAACCGCCCGTGCCGAGCTCGCTGCCACCAGCCATCACTACATGTCCCTATGAAGCCCGTCCGCCTCACCGCCCTGCTGCTGGTCGCCGCCCTTGTTGCCGCCTGCGGCAACAAGGGCCCCCTCTACCTGCCCGACTCCGCACCCAAAGAGAAGCGCCCGCCCGCGCAGGAGCGGCAGCCGTGAACGCCTTCGGTCTGCGCGAGGGCCACCTGCATGCCGAGCAGGTGGCCCTGGAGGAGATTGCCGCGCGCTTCGGCACGCCCTGCTACGTGTACTCCCGCGCCGCCATCGAGGCCGCATTCCGCGAGTTCGATGGCGCCCTGGCGGCGCGCCCGCACCTGGTGTGCTACGCCATGAAGGCCAATCCCAATCTCGCTGTGCTCGATGTGCTGGCGCGCCTGGGCAGCGGCTTCGACATCGTCTCGGCGGGCGAGCTGGCGCGTGTGATGGCCGCCGGCGGCGACCCGGGCAAGGTGGTGTTCTCCGGCGTTGGCAAGCGCGCCGAGGAAATGCGCCTGGCCCTGGAGGCCGGCATCCTGTGCTTCAACGTGGAGTCGGCGCCGGAATTGCACCGCCTCTCCGAGGTGGCCGTGGCCACCGGGCGCACCGCGCCGGTGAGCCTGCGGGTCAATCCCGACGTGGATGCGCGCACCCATCCCTACATCTCCACCGGGCTGAAGGAAAACAAGTTCGGCGTGGCCTTCGAGGAGGCGCCGGCCCTGTACGCCACGGCGAGCCGGCTGCCCGGCCTGCGCGTCACCGGCATCGACTGCCACATCGGCTCGCAGATCACCGAAGTGGCGCCCTTCGCCGACGCGCTCGCCAAGGTGCTCCACCTGGTGGACCGCCTGGCCGCGGACGGCATCGCCCTGGAGCACATCGACCTGGGCGGCGGCCTGGGCATCCGCTACGCCGACGAAACGCCGCCCCCCGCGGCCGACTACCTTGGCGCGCTGCTGCGCGGCCTGGAGGGCCGGCCCCAGAGCGTGCTGTTCGAGCCAGGCCGGGCGCTGGTGGGCAATGCGGGCGTGCTGCTCACGCGGGTGGAGTATCTCAAGGCCGGCGAGGCGCGCAGCTTTGCCATCGTGGACGCGGCCATGAACGACCTCATGCGCCCGGCGCTCTACGACGCCCATCACGGCATCGTGCCGGTGCGCCCGCGCGCCGCGCCCGCCAGCCGCTGGGAGGTGGTGGGCCCGGTGTGCGAAAGCGGCGACTTCCTCGGCCACGACCGGCCGCTGGCCCTGGAGCCCGGCGATCTGCTCGCGGTGCTCTCGGCTGGCGCCTACGGCATGAGCATGGCCTCCAACTACAACTCGCGGCCCCGCGCCGCCGAGGTGATGGTGGACGGCTCGCGCGTGCACCTGGTGCGCGGCCGCGAGGACACGCAGGCCCTGTTCTCCCTGGAGCACCGGCTGCCGCCGCCGGCTTGAGGCCAGGCGCGCCGCCATGGGCGCGCCCGATTGCCAGCGGTATAGTTCAGCCAACGCCCGCCCCGCGGGCGTGCTCCCGCACCGGCAACCCCGGCGCCCGGCGAGCGCGCCGCGCACCCCGTCAGAGGCGTTTCACACGGGAGGAATCCATGAGCGACACCGTCAAGTACCTGCTCGACGAGAGCAGGATTCCCAAGGCCTGGTACAACCTGATGGCCGACCTGCCCACGCCGCCGCCAGCGGTGCTGCATCCGGGCACGCTCAAGCCCATCGGCCCCGACGACCTGGCGCCGCTGTTCCCCATGTCGCTCATCGGCCAGGAAGTGAGCACCGAGCGCGAAATCGAGATTCCCGAACCGGTGCGCGAGGTGTACCGGCAATGGCGGCCCAGCCCCCTGTACCGCGCCCGCCGCCTGGAGAAGGCGCTGGGCACGCCGGCGCGCATTTACTACAAATACGAGGGCGTCAGCCCGGCGGGCAGCCACAAGCCCAACACTGCCGTGCCCCAGGCTTTCTACAACAAGGAAGCGGGCGTCAAGCGCATCACCACCGAGACGGGCGCCGGCCAGTGGGGCTCCTCGCTCGCCTTCGCGGGCAGCCTGTTCGGGCTGGAGATCGAAGTCTTCATGGTGAAGGTGTCCTTCAACCAGAAGCCCTACCGCCGGGCGCTCATGGAAACCTACGGCGCGCGCTGTATTGCCAGCCCCTCCATGGAAACCAACGTGGGCCGCGAGATCCTGGCGCGCCATCCCGACAGCAACGGCAGCCTGGGCATCGCCATTTCCGAGGCGGTGGAAGTGGCCGCCCAGCGCGACGACACCAAGTACGCCCTGGGCTCGGTGCTCAACCACGTGCTCATGCACCAGACGGTGGTGGGGCTGGAGGCCATCGCGCAACTGGAAATGGCCAACGACTACCCGGACATCGTGGTGGGTTGCACCGGCGGCGGGTCCAACTTCGCCGGCATCGCCTTCCCCTTCATCGGCGCGCAGTTGCGCGGCGGGCGCAAGGTGCGCGTGGTGGCCGTGGAACCGGCAGCCTGCCCAAGCCTCACCCGCGGCCGCTACGCCTACGATTTCGGCGACACCGGCCACCTCACCCCGCTGGTGAAGATGCACACCCTGGGTTCCAACTTCATGCCGCCGGGCTTCCACGCCGGCGGGTTGCGCTACCACGGCATGGCGCCGCTGGTGTCGCACGTGAAGGAGCTCGGCCTCATCGAGGCCCGAGCCTACCCGCAGACGCCGTGCTTCGAGGCCGGCGTGATGTTCGCGCGCCACGAGGGCATCGTGCCCGCGCCCGAGGCCAACCATGCCGTGAAGGGCGCCATCGACGAAGCCATTCGCTGCCGCGAGGAAGGCACCTCCCGCGCCATCCTCTTCAACCTGTGCGGTCATGGCCATTTCGACATGCAGGCCTACACCGACTACTTCGCCGGCAAGCTGCAAGACCACTCCTACGACGAGCGCGAACTCGCCATGGCGCTGTCCGGGCTGCCCTCGGTGCCGGAAGCGGCGTGACGGCCGCGCCGCGGCGACGGGCATCCCCGGCAGTTGCCGGTCCGTCGCCGCGCATCCGCCTGGCCACGGGGGCGGATTGCCCGTGGATGGCGGGCCTGTCGCGCGACCTGATCGAAACCGGCCTGGGCTGGCGCTACCAGCAGCCACGCCTGGCGCGGCTGCTGGCCCGCACCGAGGTGTGCGCCGTGGTGGCGCAGGACGGCGGCGCGCCGGCGGGCTTCGCCGTGATGGAGTTTCTCGACGAACACGCCCACCTGGTGCTGCTGGCGGTGGAACCGCACGCCCAGCGGCGCGGCATCGCCGGCGCCCTGGTGCGCTGGCTCGAAGAAAGCGCCCGCACCGCGGGCGCCTTCACCGTGTACTGCGAAGCCCGCGCCTCCAGCACCGCCGCCCGCGGCTTCTATCGCGCCCTGGGCTACCGCGAGCTGTTCCTCATGCCCGGCTATTACCGCGGCGCGGAAGCCGCCGTGCGTCTGGGCCACGACCTGCGGCGGCCGGTCTCCGACGCCGCCTGCTGACCCAGATTCGCGGACGGCCGCCCGCTACCCCTCCTCATCCGACACCCGCGGTGCGAGGCCGAAGTCCTCGCCTTGACCGGTGAGGAAATCGTTGCCGGCGCGGTCGCGTCCGCGTACCAGCCAGATGGGCCGCCGCGCCAGGCTGAAGCTCACGCCCGCCTGGGACTGGCGCTCGCCGGGATAGCGCTCGAAGCGCGAGGTGGCCGGCATGTAGCGCACCACGAATCCGGCGCGGCGGCGCGGCGAGCGGTTCGGGCCCGAGCCGTGAATCAGGAACACGTGGTGCAGCGACAGTTGCCCCGCGGCCAGCGCGTCGTCGCGGGCGGTGGCGGCGTCGAAGCACTCGGCCGCGGCCTCCATGGCCAGCACCCGGTCCGGGCGCGCCGCCTCGCGGTGCGCCACCAGGCGGCCAGCGGCGTGGGAGCCGGGGATGTAGCGCATGCAGCCGTTGTCGGCATCCACATCGTCCAGGGCGATCCAGGCCGAGCAGGTGGCCAGGGGCCGGATGGGCCAGTACTCCCCGTCCTGATGCCAGGGCACTTCGCGGCCGGTGAAGGCGGGTTTGCAGAACACCTGGCTGCCCCACAGAATCACGTCGGGACCGAGCACCTGCCCCACCAGGTCCAGCAGCCAGGGGGCGGTGGCGAATTCGAGCCACTCGGCAGCATCGTGCGGCGGGTGGCGCGCGCCGTCGGCAATGTGCGGGCAGATCAGGCTCTCGGGGGCGATGCCGGCGCTGCGGGCGAGCAGCCGTTCCAGCGCGGCGCGCATGCGCACGAGTTGCGCGGCGGGCACGCGCCTTGGCGCCACCACCAAGCCGTCGCGGCGGTAGGCCTCCAGGTCCACGGTCGCGGGTGTTTCGAGCGGCTGGGTCAATGGGGTTTGCGGCGAATCATCCCTTGCCGATGGTATCAGCGCTCCGCAGGGTAAATCGCCAGGGATACGGGCAATGCCGCGTCTCCCTGGGCACGACGGCGCGGCCGCGTTTATTCGCAACCCCCCGCCGCCAGAGCTTGCGCACGCCGCAGGAAGCGCCCCAGCAACAGCACCGCCGCGATGGACAGGCCAGCGGTGAAGCCCGCCCAGAAGCCCACCGCCCCCAGGCCCAGAGGCATGGCCAGCAGCCAGCCCAGGGGCAGCGCCAGCAGCCAGTAGGCCACCAGCGACACGCCCGTGGCCCAGCGGGTATCCAGCAGGGCGCGCAAGGCGCCCAGACTCACCGACTGGATGCCGTCGAACACCTGCATTGCCCCCACCGCCAGAAACATGGCGGCCGCCAGGGCAACCACGCGATGCTCGTCCACGAACAGCGCGGCGATGCGCTCGCCCCCGAGCACCAGCGCCAGCATGAACAGCACGGTCCAGGACGTCACCAGCGCCAGGGCCGTGAGGCCGATGCCGCGCACCCGCGCGCCCTCGCCCGCGCCCAGCGCCTGCCCGATGCGGATGGCCACGGCGCCAGCCATGCCCAGAGGCAGCATGTACAGCACCGAAGCGATGCTGAAAACGATCTGGTTGGCCGCCAAAGCCGTGGCGCCCAGCAGGCCGATGAGCACGCCCGCCACCGCCAGGGCACTGCCCTCGGCGAGGTACTGCACGCCCATGGGAATGCCTTCGCGGGTCTGCAGGGAGAACCGGCGCCGGTGCAACCGCACCGCCTGGCGCAGGGGTGCCATGGCGGGCGAGCAGCGCCAGTGGATCCAGAAGGCGAGCAGCGCCACCGCCTCGGCCGCGAGCGTGGCCACACCTGCGCCCGCCAGGCCCAGGCGCGGAAAGCCCCAGGCCCCATGGATCAGCGCGTAGTTGAGCGGCACGTTCACCACCACCGCCAGGGACATGAGCGCCACGCCGGTCCACGCCCGGCCCACCGCGTCGAGCAGTTGCTTGAACACCAGGTTCACGCTGTAGGGCACCAGCACCAGGGACATGGCGATCCAGTAGGGGCCGATGCCGCGCACCACCTCGGCGGGCTGGCCCATGGCGGGCAACGCCAGCAGCATGGCCCCCATGGTGGCGGCCGAACCCACGCCGATAGCCAGCCCCAGCCAGCGGCCGTGGGCCACCACCGCGGCCACCTTGCGGTAGTCGCCCGCTCCCCAGGCGCGCGCCACCAGCACGCCCACGGGCGCCAGGAAGCCGTACAGCGCCGACCACAGGATGACGCTCACGCTCGCCGCCAGCGAGGCCGAGGCGAGCGCGGTCTCGCCCAGGGGGCCGAGCAGCCACGTGTCGGTGAGCAGCAGCAGGGAGGAGACGGTGAGGCCGGCCACCAGGGGCACGGCGAGCTGCACGAGGCTCAGGGCCTCGCGGCGGAAAACGGCGGTGAAGGACATGGCATGCGCCGGCGGGGGCGTTCCGGAAACAGGGAGGCCGCAGTATGCTGTCAACACTGGATTTGCGGTCTGTCAACACTGTTCTGCATGTATTGACAATTATTCCCGTCCTGCCCGCCCCCATGGCCGACAACCTTGCCCTCATGCACACCTTCGCCGAAGTGGCCGCCTCGGGCAGCTTCAGCACCGCGGCGCGCGCCCTGGGCATTTCGCGGGCGGCGGTGTCCAGCCAGGTGGCGCGGCTCGAATCCCATCTGGGCGTGCGGCTGTTCACGCGCACCACGCGGCGCGTGGCGCTCACGCCCGAGGGCGAGCGCTACGCGGCGAAGGTGGCCGCCATCCTCGACCAGATCGCGGCGCTGGACAATGAATACGCCCAGCGCGCGGGCGAGGTGGCCGGGCCGCTGGTGGTGGAGGTGCCGGAGTTCTTCGGCACGCGCGTGCTGGCCGCGCGGCTGCCCGAGTTCCTGCATCGCCATCCGCGGGTGCGCCTGCGCCTTGTGCTCAACGAGAAGGTAGACGAGGTGGCCAGCGCCGATGCGGACGTGTTCGTGCGCGGCTCGCTGCCGCCGGCCCACAACCTGAAGTACCGACGGCTCACGGCCTACCGCCTGAACAGCGCCGCGAGCCCCGCCTATCTGGCCGCGCGCGGCACGCCGCGACACCCGCGCGAGCTGGCGGATCACGACACCGTGGACTACATCAACTCCGCCGCCGGCAAGCCCTTCGACTGGGAGTTCGAGCCCGTCGCCCGTGCCCGCGCCAAGCCCTTCGTGGTGCCCGCCCAAGGCAAGCTCACCTGCAACAATTCCGACGCCTGCCTCGCCGCCGCCGTGGCGGGCTTCGGCGTGGTGTGCGATGTGGATTTCATGCTCGGCCCGTTTTTCCGCAGCGGCGCGCTGCTGCCGGTGCTGCCGGGCTGGCGCTCGCCGGAATACCAGCTCTATGCCCTGTGGCACCCGGGCAAGCCGGTGGCGCCGCGGGTCACCGCCTTCGTGGAGTACCTGGCGGAAGTGTCAGGCGCCCGGAACTGAACGCCCGGGCGCGGGCCCGCGCCAGCGCCACCACAGCCGCGCCGCCAGCAGCGCGCCCATCACCAGGGCGAACAGCCGCGGCTCGGTGACATCCTTCTTCACCAGCCACCAGAAGTGCAGCACGCCCAGCACGGAGATCAGGTACACGGCGCGATGCAGGCGCTGCCAGCGCCGCGCCCCCAGCCGCCGCACCATGGCATTGGTGGAGGTGGCCGCCAGGGGCAGCAGCAGCACGAAGGCGGCGAAACCCACGGTGATGAAAGGGCGCTTCACCACATCGCGGGCGATCTCGGCCAGGTCGAAGAACTGGTCCAGCCACAGGTAGGTGGTGAAGTGCAGCGACGCGTAACCGAAGGCGAACAGCCCCAGCATGCGGCGCAGGCGCAGCAGCCAGGGCGCTCCCAGAAGGCGGCGCAGCGGCGTCACCGTCAGGGTGGCTGCCAGCAGCGCCAGGGTCCACCACCCCGTGGACCGGGTGACCGCTTCGATGGGATTGGCGCCCAGCTCGCCCCGCCAGCCGAGCCATGCAAGCCGCGCCGCCGGCACCAGGCAGGCCGTGAACAGCACGGCCCTGAGGGCTGCCAGGCGGCGCGGGGACGGGTTCAACGGCAGCCCGGGCGGTGCCTGCGCATTAGAAGAACTTGCGCAGGTCCATGCCCGCGTACAGCGAGGCCACCTGCTCGGCGTAGCCGTTGAACATGAGGGTGTCGCGCTTGCCGAACTCGCCGATGCGCCGCTCGCGCCGCTGGCTCCAGCGCGGGTGATCCACGTTCGGGTTGACGTTGGAGTAGAAGCCGTACTCCCCGGGAATGGCCTTGTTCCAGGCGGTGCGCGGCTCGGCTTCGGTGAAGCGGATGCGCACGATGGACTTGGCGCTTTTGAAGCCGTACTTCCACGGCACCACCATGCGAACTGGCGCGCCGTTCTGATTGGGCAGCAACTCGCCATACAGCCCCAGGCACAGGATAGCCAGCGGATGCATGGCCTCGTCCATGCGCAGGCCCTCCACGTAGGGCCACTCCAGCACCGCCGCGCGCTGGCCGGGCATCTGCTTGGGGTCCAGCAGGGTGGTGAACTCCACGTACCTGGCCTTGGCTGTGGGCTCGGCGCGGCGGATGAGTTCCGACAGCGGGTAGCCCACCCAGGGGATCACCATGGACCAGCCCTCCACGCAGCGCATGCGATAGACGCGCTCTTCAAGGGCTGCGAGCTTAAGCAGCTCGTCCACGTCCCAACGGCGCGGCTTGGCGCACTCACCCTCCACCATCACCGTCCAGGGACGGGGCTTGAGCGTGCCGGCGCGCTCGGCCGGATCATCCTTGCCGGTGCCGAACTCGTAGAAGTTGTTGTAGGTGGTGACGTCCTTGTGGGGGGTGCGCGCCTCGGTGGTGCTCAAGGCGCTGGGGCGCGGGGCGAGGTTGGCCCGGGCGGTCCCTGGCAGCAGCAGGCCGCCGGTGGCCATGCCAGCCCCCAGCAAGCCCGCCTGGCGAAGCAAGGCGCGGCGCTGCTCGAATACCGCGCGGGGGGTGATCTCGGATGGAGCTATGGCGGGCTGGCGGTGAGTCATGGCATTTCCTCGCGTTTTGGACAGCTTCGACTGCGGGGCGGGCATCCGGTTCGGGCCATTGCCTGGAGGCAGCGATGCACGGCGCGCGCGCCATGTGGCCACCTTCGGGCGCCTCTTCAACAATGAAGTGAATCTGCGTCACGGAGTGCTTCCCTGTTCGACTCAATGACCCGGCGCGAGGCGCCAGCGACGCGCGTTGGCCCCGGGGTGATCCGAATGCACCGTACCCGGGTAATCGCCCGGTCCGAGACCCGCCCACGCCCGGCCGAGGCCAGGCATTACAGCAGGAACAGCGTGGCGAGCCCCAGGAAGATGAAGAACCCGCCGCTGTCGGTGAGGGCGGTGATCATCACGCTGGAGCCCACCGCCGGGTCGCGCCCGAAGCGATGCATGAGCATGGGGATGAACACCCCTGCCGTGGCCGCCAGCATGAGGTTGAGCGTCATGGCGAGGGTCATCACGCCGCCCAGCGCCCAGCTGCCGTACAACACCACGGCGGCCAGCCCCAGGATGCCGCCCCACACCAGCCCGTTGAGCAGGCTGATGGCGATCTCCTTCTTGAGCAATGCGCGCGCCGCCTCGCGGGTGATTTGCTTGAAGGCCATGGCGCGCACGATCATGGTGATGGTCTGGTTGCCGGAGTTGCCGCCGATACCCGCCACGATGGGCATGAGGGCTGCAAGCGCCACCAGCTTCTCGATGCTGCCCTCGAACAGGCCGATCACCCGCGAGGCGATGAAGGCCGTGACCAGGTTCACGGCCAGCCAGGTCCAGCGGTTCTTGGCCGACTTCCACACCGAGGAGAAGATGTCCTCGTCCTCCCGCAGGCCGGCGAGGTTGAGCATCTCGGTATCGCTTTGCTCGCGGATGTAGTCCATGACGGCATTCACCGTCACCCGGCCGATGAGGCGGCCGCGATCATCCACCACCGCCGCCGACACCAGGTCATAGCGCTCGAAGGTCTGGGAGGCATCCTCGGCGGACTGGGTTGGCGTAAGGCGCACGGCATCGGCCACCATCACATCGGCCACGAGCTTGTCCGGGTCGGTGACCAGCACCCGCATCACCGGCAGCACGCCCTTGAGCACCTCAGCGCGATCCACCACGAACAGCTGGTCGGTGTGATCGGGCAGCTCGTCCAGGCGGCGCAGGTAACGCAGCACCACCTCGAGGGTGACGTCCTCGCGCACCTGGACCATGTCGAAGTCCATCAGCGCGCCCACCGAGTCGTCGGGGTAGGACATGGCCGCGCGCAGCTGCTCGCGCTCCACCGTGTCAAGCGCCTGGAAGACGTCCTCGATCACTTCCTCGGGCAGGTCGGGCGCGAGGTCGGCAATTTCCTGGGGGTCGAGCTGCTCGGTGGCCGCCACCAGCTCGTCGGGCTCCATGTCGGCGATGAGCGTGGCGCGCACCGCGTCGGACACCTCGAGCAGGATCTCGCCGTCGCGCTCGGCCTTGACCAGGTGCCACACCACCAGCCGGTCGTCCAGCGGCAGCGCCTCCAGCACGAAGGCCACATCCGCGGGGTGCAGCGAGTCGAGCTTCTTCTGCAACTCGGCCAGGTTCTGCTTGTGAACCAGCGATTCCACCAGTTCGTGGCGGGGCATGTCCTGCTGATGGACGATGTGCTCCACCAGGCGGTGCTTGGCGAGCAGCGCCTCCACCTGGCGCAGGTGTTCCTGCACGGTGTCCTGGTGGCGGTTGTCGTCGGGAACTTCGGACATGGAAGGCAGCGGGCGGGATCGATCAGCTGGGCAGCCAGCGATTCTAAGAGGCGCCCGGTTTCCGATGCACGAAAAAAACGGCGGGCAAGCCCGCCGCTGGTCGCGCCTGCCAGCGCTTCAGGGCTTGGGCGGGAAGCGCGTGGCCTGCCAGGCCACCATCTGCCAGCCGATGCCGCGCTTTTCCCAAACGTTGGTGAAGCGGATGTGCACCTCCAGGGGCTTGCCGTCCAGCTCCACCTTGAAGTCGCCGCGGCCGGTCATCACCGCCATGCAGCCGTAGGGCACCACGCGCACGTCGCTGCGCAGGGTTTCGCGATACACCACCTTCCCGGTGCGCACCGATTCGATGTAGGCCCCCTTATCGTCGATCTGGGTGCTGGAGTGGGTATAGAACAAGTCGTTGCCCAGCAGCCGCTCCAGTGCCGCCACGTCCACCGCCTGTAGCGCCGCGTAGCGCGCCTCGTCCGCCGCCAGCACCTCCGAGGGCACCAGCTTCGGGTCGCAGGTCTCGGCCCGTGCCAACCCGCCCAGCGCCAACAGTGCGGCACCGGCCACCATCATCGTCTTTCTCATCCGCTCCCCTCCTCTTGTGTGCCGGGCGCAGCCCGGCGAAGCCCTGGCGAGCCGGATCAGCTGGATGCGGCGCCGGCCTCGGGCGCCAGCACGGCAAAGGGCTTGCTCTCGCAGCGCAGCCGCGCTGGCTTGTCGCCCGTGGTGGCGAACAGGCTCAGGCGCCCCGCCTTCCAGGCATAGCCGGTGCGACGTTTGCCGCCAGGGGCCTTGTCATCGGCGACTTCGAAGAATTCGCAGCCCGCGCCGCTGGCGGCAAGCGACACCTCGTAGGCGGCGTTGCCATCGGGGCCGCTCAATTCGCCAGCCTCGGAAAAACTCCACGCGCGGCCCTGTTCGTCACGGTAGCGCCCGGCGATCACCACGCGATTGACGCGCGCTTCCAGACCATCCTCCAGGCGCACGAACACCCGCGGCCGGCGCTTGGCGAAGGACGGCTCGGTGAAGGTGATGGCCTCGAAGCGGCCCGAGGCGGCGCGGCTGCCGCTGAAGGGAATGTAGGTGGCCTCCGCGGAGGACACCGCGCCCCGGTCGTCCCGGGCCGCCACCAGGCGCCAGGCGTCGGCGCGCTCGGTGGGCTCGATTTCGATGACGCGCTCCAGTACCGCGCGGCTGAAGTCGGTGCGCAGGATCGGCCAGGCGCGGCCTTCCTGCTGGATGTTGATCACCAGCGGACTGGCTTTCCTGGCGGCGGCATGCGGCGCCCGTTCGGCTTCCACGGCGGCGAGCCAATCGGAGGCCACCCACAGACCAGCGATGTCTTTCACGAATACGCGGTTCTTCTTGCGGGCCGACGGCGGCTGACGCACCGTGCCGGCGACCGGCGCATCGCCCTTGGCGGCCTCCCCGGGCGGCGCCTTGGGGGCGTCGGCCGCCTGGGCGAGCGCAAGACTGGGAGTGACGAGGGCGCCCGCGAGGGCGAGGATCAGGACTGGACGCAGGACGGGCATGGGGAGCGGGGCGGGGTGCAAGGGCCCTTACGGGCGGGTGGATGGGATCGGGCCACGGGCCCGGGAGGCTGCGAATGATACCCTCGGCGCCCCCTCACGCCAGCGGCGGGCGGCGGGCGTGGTGGCCGGTGGCTTGCTCGAAGGCATGGCCGAGCTGCAGCACGGCGAAGTCCTGCTGCCAGGGGCCGACGATCTGCAGGCCCACGGGCAGCCCGCCCGCCGAAAAGCCCGCCGGCACCGACAGCGCCGGCAGCGTGGTGGCCGAGATGCGATAGCAGGACTTCATCCAGTCCAGGTAGCTCTGCATGGCCACGCCATCGATCCGGGCGGGGTACTCCAGCGACAGATCGAAGGGCATCACCTGGGTGACCGGGCAGACCAGGAAATCGAAGCGCTCGAAGAAGGCGTGCATGCGATGGAACAGTTCGGTGCGGCGACGCTCGGCGCGGCCCACGTCGGGGCCGGAGAGGCCCGCGCCGCGCTCGATGTTCCAGATCACCGTGTCCTTGAGCTGGTCACGGCGGGTGCGCAGCAGCTCGGCGTACACCAATTCGAAGTTCCAGGCGCGCAGGGTTTCGAAGATCTCGTCGGCATCGCGCAGGTCGGGGGTGGCTTCCTCCACCACGCAGCCCAGGGTCTCCAGGACTGGCACCGCCGCCTCGATCACGTCGCGCACGTCGCGCTCCACGGGCAGGCCGCCCAGATCGCGGCTCCAGGCCACACGCACGCCGCGTAAGTCGCGCTCCAGGGGCTGGGCGAACAGGCTGGCCGGCTCGTGGATGGACAGCGGCGCGCGCCTGTCGGGGCCGGCCATGCCCGAGAGCATCAGGGCCAGGTCGCCCACGGTGCGCGCCATGGGGCCCAGCACCGGCAGGGTCCACCAGGCGTTGAAGCTCGGCCAGTTGGAAACCCGCCCCGGGGAGGGCCGGAAGCCGGCCACATTGCAGAAGGCCGCCGGGTTGCGCAACGAGCCGCCCAGGTCGGAGCCATCGGCCAGGGGCACCATGCCGCAGGCCAGGGCCACCGCCGCGCCGCCGCTGGACCCACCGCAGGTACGGGCCAGGTCGAAGGGGTTGCGCGTGGCGCCGAACACCGGGTTGAAGGTCTGCGAACCCGCGCCGAACTCCGGCGTGTTGGACTTGCCCACGCTCACCGCACCGGCCGCCTTGAGCCGCTCCACGAGGGCCGCATCCACCTCGGGCACGAAATCGGCGAACAGTGGCGAGCCGAAGGTGGTGCGCACGCCGCGCGTCTGCACCAGGTCCTTGTGGGCCACCGGCAGCCCGGCCAGCGGACCGGGGTCTTCGCCCCGGGCAAGCTGTGCGTCGATGCGCCGCGCGTCGGCATCCGCCTGCTCGAAGGAAGCGGTGACGATGGCGTTCACGGCCCCATTGGTGCGCTCGATCTGCGCCACGTGGGCACGCAACACTTCCAGCGCCGACACCTCGCGGGCGCGGATGCGGCGCGCAAGACTGCGGGCGGATTCAAAGCACAGATCGCTCAAGACAATCTCCCGTTGAGTTGGTCAGGCGCCGGCGGAGGGCGCGCGGCGCTGCGCCAACTGCGCACATCCGGACGGCCCGCCCTCGGCGGCAACCCCTTTCGTCGCGTGGCACCACCGCCGCGCCGCGGCTCTCCGGCAGGCCGCCATCTTGGCACGGGGATTCGGCGGGCGAGAAGCGGGCGCCATGGACGGCCACAACCCGAATCGGCGGCCTCGATCTCAACCCGTGGCAGCACTGGTCATTGCCCTTGCCGGGCCTTCACCAGGTGCAGGATGTAGGGAAGCGGCCAGATCAGCAGGAACAGATTCGCCAGCCACCAGACCGGGTCGAACTCGGCGCGGATGGCCCAGTAGGAAACAGCCATCAAGCCCGCGGTGGAGGTGAGGGGCAAGGACAGCAGCGTCAGGTCGCGCCAACCGGGGTGGCCGCGCCGGTAGCGCCACGCAGCCAGCAAACCCAGGCACGAAAAGATCACGTCCAGCGGCAGGAACGACCAGTTCCACGCCACCACCACCGGATTGGCATAATCGGAATAAAGCCATTCAGGCGGCAAGGCAACAACGCCCGCGGCTGACAGCGCGGTGATCAACCAATAGCCGAGCAACGAAATGTCAGTGCACACCATCAGAACGAACAGGCCGGGCGGCGGGGCCATCATGGGTCCTCCTGGGGTCTTGCCGCGGGGGCCCTGGCTTGCGGGTCTTCCCCGGAAAACAACGCCAACAGGCGCTGGTCGCGTTCGTCGCGCACGGAGACGGGCGCCTGTGCCCGCCGCCGCACGCCCCTGCCTGTAATACCGATGGGCACGGCCTTTGGTCAACCGCGAAAGATGAAGTACACCGCCCCCAGGATACACAGCCCGGCCCAGAGGTAGTCCAGCTTGAGGGGCTGGTGCACGTAGAACAGGGCGAAGGGCACGAACACCGTCAGGGTGATGGCCTCCTGGAGGATCTTCAACTGCGGCAGCGACAGGGCGGTGTAGCCGATGCGGTTGGCGGGCACCTGCAGCAGGTACTCGAACAGGGCGATGCCCCAGGAAACCAGCGCCGCTACGAACCACGGCCGGCCTTGCAGCTCCTTCAGGTGGGCATACCACGCGAAGGTCATGAACACGTTGGAGGCAGTAAGCAGCAGCACGGCTGTCAACACGGGCGGCAGGGCCGGCATGGACATGGCGAGCTTCCTCTCGCGCCCCTAACGCGCGCCCAGCAGCGCGGCCGGCGAGCGGTAGCCGCCGGGGGCCATGATGGCGTCGCGCACCTGCGACAGCGGCGCCCTGTCCGCGAGCTCAACCTTGCCGCCCAGCGCGCGCAGGCCCAGCTCGGCATACACGCCGGAGAGGTCGGGGAAGCCCTCGGCGTTCACGTGGGCCGCGTAGAGATCGCGGAACACCGTGCCGCCGGCGATCTGGTCGAAGCGCTCGAACACCTGGCGGGCGGTCCACTCGCGATCGGGGTCGAGGCAGCAGCGGCCGAAGGCCTCCAGCACCGTGTCCAGGGACTGGGCGCCGCCGCTCGCGGCGCGCAGCCGCACGTCGGCCAGCAGCAGCATGGCGGCGCCGGACCAGTACACCCGCATGTAGCCGCCATCGCGGAACATGCGCTCGGTGGCCTGGGCGAGGGTGGCGCCCTTGGCAGACCAGTCGCGCGCGCGCTTGAAGCTGGAGTGCATGCGCTGCCACGCCTCCTCGGGCGAGATGGCGCCGCTGCGTGCGCGCACGATGCCCTGGTAGTAGCTCGCCATGCCCTCCGACAGCCACGCATCCTGCGAACGCACATAGGGCAGCAACAGGTGCGACAGCTCGTGGGGCGCGGTCCAGTCATCCACGTATTCGCGCAGCGGGCGGCGCTGGTTGACGAAGAAGTGCGCCGCCGCCTGCCCGCCGCGCAGCACGTAGGCCCAGGGGGTGGGCTCGGCGGCGCGCGCCCCCGGCATGACCAGGATCTGCGGGCTGGGCACGGGGAAGCGCCCGTACACCGCCGCCACGGACCGCGCCGCGTCTTCAATCCAGGTGCGAAGCGCCTCGACGTCAGCCGGCGGGTTGCCGTCCAGGATGGCAAGGCGCAACACCGCGCCGGGCACTTCCACCGGAATCTCGCGGAAGCGTCCGAAGGCCACGGAGGAAGGCCGATCCGCGGGGCCGCGGCCCACGCGGTAGGTGGGACGCTCGCGCTTGAGCACCGGCATCCACGGCGCCGACACGGACAGGCCGGCGGGCATGTCGAATTCCACTTCCACGTCTTCATCGGCGCCAAGCTGCACGGGGCGCCAGAACCACAGGCCCACCTCGGTGAAGAGGTCGCGGCCGATGCGCCGAGTGGAATTGCCGGAGTAGTCGTGCCGGGTGCCGTTGCCGGTGACGTTGACGGCGTACTCCACGCAGCCATCCGCGGGCACCTCGCGCAGCCGCAGCTCGGTGCCGTTGGCCGCGAGGCGGGTGCGCTGGTCCACCACCCGGGCCTCCAGGAACGCGCCCGGCGCATCCAGGGAATCAGCCACCAGCTCCGAGGGCGGCTGTCCGGCGAAGCAGGCGCGCACCGTAAGGCGGGTGAGCTCGGCATCGGCGCTCACGCGGTAGCGGTGCACGCGCTCGGCGGCGGCCAGCGCCGGCATCAGCACCAGCAGGCCCAGCAGTGCGCACACGCAGCGCCGTGCGCTCATGTCGAAGCTCAGCGCCACGGAAGGGCCTCCCGCGGGCCCAGGTAGCGTTCGTCGCTGAAGGTGCTGACCCAGGCCGGCCGGTACACCACCAGCAGGGTCATGACCATGCCCGTGAGGGTGGCTTCGGCGAAGCCCAGCAGCAGGCAGTAGGGCAGGAACTGCTCGGCCATGAGGGCCGTGTGGGGGGCGGCATAGGCCGCCAGCAGGGCCGAGGCGGCGGCGCCGCTCGCCGTCATGGCCACGGCGGGCCCCAGGAAGGCCGCCGCGAAAAGATAGACAAACAGGTTGCGGGGCAGCAACCGCTCGGAGGCCCGCAGCACCGCCGCGCTCAGGGCAACGGGCAGCACCGCCAGCAGCAAGAGGCTCGCGGGCAGGGCGGACAGTGGCCATCCGTGGGCAAAGGCCAGCGCCGCCATGACCGCCGACAACCCCAGCAGGGCCAGTTGCGGCCCCAGCACCAGCGTGAGGGCGGAAGCGCCAAGCAGATGGAAATCCAGCCCGCGCAGCGCCTCGGGCTGCAGGCGCCACAGCACGTAGGTGATGGCGCAGGCGCCCAGAAACACGTGGCTGCCGGAGTTATCCAGCAGTCGCCGCCACGGCGCGGTACGCCACATCCAGGCGCCCGCCAGCAGCAGCACGAGGGCAGCACACCACTGCCAGGCGGCGGGAAGTGGAGCGGCGGACAGGTTCATGACGGCGGGCGGGGTGGGCGGAGGTGCGAGGGACAAAGCCTAGCCGAGACAAGAGACCGGGGCGCCGGTTCCCCGTACGGGGCCTTTTCCGCCAGCGGGTTCGCCTCAGCCTGCCGCCGCCAGGGGCGCCCGTTGCGGCGCTCCGCCGGGTTCGTAGGACAGCACCGGCGCCAGCCAGCGCTCGGTTTCCTCGAGGCTCAGGCCCTTGCGACGGGCGTAGTCCTGCACCTGGTCGCGATCCACCTTGCCGGTGGCGAAGTACTGCGACTGGGGGTGGGAGAAGTAGAAGCCGCTCACCGAGGCGGTGGGCAGCATGGCGTAGCTCTCCGTGAGCGAGATGCCGGCATTGGCGGCGGCGCCCAGCAGCTCGAACAGCGGCCCCTTCTCGGAGTGGTCGGGACAGGCTGGGTAGCCGGGAGCGGGCCGGATGCCGCGGTACTGCTCGTCGATGAGCGCCTGCACGTCGAAGTGCTCGTCGGGCGCGTAGCCCCAGAACTCGGTGCGCACACGCTGGTGCAGGCGCTCGGCGAAGGCCTCGGCCAGCCGGTCGGCCAGGGCCTTGAGCAGGATGGCGTTGTAGTCGTCGTGAGCGGCTTCGTAATCGGCCACCCGCTGCTCGATGCCGATGCCGGCGGTGACGGCGAAGGCGCCGATCCAGTCGGGCACGCCCGCCTCGCGCGGAGCAATGAAGTCGGCCAGGCACAGGTTGGCGCGGTCCTCGGGCTTGACCATCTGCTGGCGCAGGCAATGCCAGGTCATGCGCACGCGGCCGCGCGACTCGTCAGCGTAGATCTCGATGTCGTCGCCGTTCACGCGGCTGGCCGGGAACAGGCCCACCACGCCCCGCGCCTCGAGCCATTTCTCGTCGATGATCCGGCGCAGCATGGCCTGGGCGTCGGCGAACAGGTTGCGCGCCGCCTCGCCCACCACCGTGTCCTCGAGGATCTTCGGATAGCGGCCGGCAAGCTCCCAGGTCTGGAAGAAGGGCGTCCAGTCGATGACCGCGGCCAGCTCCTCCAGCGGATAGTCGCGCAGCACGTGCAGCCCGGGGCGCCTGGGCGCGGGCGGCGCGTAGACGCTCCAGTCGGTCTTCAGCCCATGGGCGCGGGCGGCGGCAATACCGTGGTGGGGCCCCTGCCCCTTCTTGCCGCGGTGCTGCTCACGGGTCTTCTCCACCTCGGCGCGCACCTTGCGGACGTAGTCGTCGCGCAGCTCGTCGGAGAGCAGGTTGCTGCACACGCCCACGCTACGGGAGGCATCGGGCACCCAGATGACGGGCTGTTCGTAGTGGGGCGCGATCTTCACGGCGGTATGCACCCGCGAGGTGGTGGCGCCGCCGATGAGCAGCGGGATGGTGAAGCCCTGGCGCTGCATCTCCTTCGCCACGTGGGCCATCTCCTCGAGAGAAGGCGTGATCAATCCGGACAGGCCGACGATGTCGGCATTTTCGGCGCGAGCGATCTCGAGGATCTTGTCCGCCTGCACCATCACCCCGAGGTTCACCACCTCGAAGTTGTTGCACTGGAGCACCACCGCCACGATGTTCTTGCCGATGTCGTGCACGTCGCCCTTGACGGTGGCGATGACGATCTTGCCCTTGGCCCTGGCCGCCTCGCCGGAGCGCGCCTTCTCCTCCTCGATGAAGGGCACCAGGTAGGCCACCGCTTCCTTCATGACACGCGCCGACTTCACCACCTGGGGCAGGAACATCTTGCCCGCGCCGAACAGGTCGCCCACCACGTTCATGCCGTCCATGAGCGGGCCCTCGATCACCTGGATGGGGCGCTCGAAGCCGCGGCGGGCCTCTTCCGTGTCTTCCACGATGAAGGTGTTGATGCCCTTCACCAGGGCGTGGCGCAGGCGCTCGGCCACCGGCGCCGCGCGCCAGGTTAGGTCCTCGGACTGGGCCTTGCCGCCGGCCTTGTAGGTCTCGGCGGAGCTCACCAGGCGCTCGGTGGCATCGGGCCGGCGGTTGAGGATCACGTCCTCCACGCGCTCCAGCAGGTCTTTCGGGATCTCCTCGTACACGCCCAGCTGCCCGGCGTTGACGATGCCCATGGTCATGCCGGCCTTCACGGCGTGGTAGAGGAAGGCGGTGTGGATGGCCTCGCGCACCCCGTCGTTACCGCGGAAGGAGAAGGAGATGTTGGACACGCCGCCGCTTACCTTGGCGTGGGGCAGCGCCCGGCGGATCGCCCGGGTGGCCTCGATGAAATCCACCCCGTAGCCGGCGTGTTCCTCGATGCCCGTGGCCACGGCGAAGATGTTGGGATCGAAGATGATGTCCTCGGGCGGGAAGTGCGCCTCCTTGAGCAGCAGGTGATAGGCGCGGGCGCAGATCTCCACGCGGCGCTTCAGGGTGTCGGCCTGGCCCTGCTCGTCGAAGGCCATGACCACGGCGGCGGCGCCGTAACGGCGCAGCAGGCGCGCCTGGCGCAGGAACTCCGCCTCGCCCTCCTTCAGGCTGATGGAGTTGACGATGCCCTTGCCCTGCACGCACTTCAGGCCCGCCTCGATCACCTCCCACTTGGAGGAGTCGATCATCACCGGCACCCGCGAGATGTCGGGCTCGGAGGCCACCAGATTGAGGAAGGTGACCATGGCCTGCTTCGAGTCCAGCATGGCCTCGTCCATGTTCACGTCGATGATCTGGGCGCCGTTGTCCACCTGCTGGCGCGCCACGGCCAGCGCCTCGGCATACTGGTTGTTGAGGATCAACCGCGCGAAGGCGCGCGAACCGGTGACGTTGGTGCGCTCGCCCACGTTGACGAACAGCGCGTCATCGCCGATGTTGAGCTGCTCGAGGCCCGACAGCCTCAGCTTCTTTTCCAGCACGGGCGGCTTGCGCGGCGGCATGCCCTTCACGGCCGCCGCAATGGCGCGAATGTGCTCTGGCGTGGTGCCGCAGCATCCGCCGGCGATGTTGAGGAAACCGGCTTCGGCGAATTCCCGCAGCATGCCCGAGGTGTAGCCGGGCGTCTCGTCGTACTGGCCGAAGGCGTTGGGCAGGCCCGCGTTGGGGTGGATGCTGATGAAGGTGTCGGCGATGCCGGACAACTCTTCGATGTAGGGCCGCAGGTCGGCGGCGCCCAGCGCGCAGTTCAGGCCAACCGCGAACAGGTGCCCGTGGCGGATGGAGTTCCAGAACGCCTCGGTGGTCTGGCCCGACAGCGTGCGGCCCGACTTGTCGGTGATGGTGCCCGACACCCACACGGGCAGGTTAACGCCGTGACGCTCGAAGTACTCCTGCACCGCGAACAGCGCCGCCTTGCAGTTGAGCGTGTCGAACACCGTCTCCACCAGCAGCAGGTCCGCGCCGCCGGCCACCAGTCCGTCGGTGGCCTCAAGGTAGGCCGACACCAGTTCGTCGAAGGAGACGTTGCGCGCGCCCGGATCGGAGACATCGGGCGATAGCGAGGCGGTGCGATTGGTGGGCCCGAGCACCCCGGCCACGAAGCGCGGCTTGTCCGGCGTTTGCCGGGAGAAGCGCCCGGCGACCTCGGCGGCCAGCCGTGCGCCCTCGAAATTCAGTTCCCGCACGTGGGGCTCCATGCCGTAGTCGGCCATGGCAACGCGCGTGGAATTGAAGGTGTTGGTCTCGATGATGTCCGCGCCCGCCTCCAGGTAGGCGGAATGGATCCAGCCGATGACGCCAGGCTGGGTGAGCGTGAGCAGGTCGTTGTTGCCCGACTGCTCGCAGTGGTGGTCGCAAAACCGGTCGCCGTGGTAGTGGTGCTTTTCCAGCCCCTGACCCTGGATCATGGTGCCCATGGCGCCGTCGAGGACCAGGATGCGCTCGGAGAGCAGGTGGCGAAGCAAAGTGGCGCGGTCTTGGGACAAGGCAAGCCTCAAAAAACGAAAGACCCGAAGGCCAAAGGGCGTCCGGGTCGCGGCGCGCTTTAGCGGGATTTGTAGCGCGCCCGCAAGCTGCTGCTCAAATCGGCGCGTTGGCTGGAAACTTAACGCTGCAAGGCGGGCGCGTCAACCGTGAAAGCTTATTGGGTTCAATGCCTTGGCGGCACGTCCCGCCAGAGCGCTATTTCGTCTTGATCTTCGTCCACGCCCGGTCGTAGGTCTTCAGGTCCTTGCCCAGGTCTTCGAAGATCTGCAGCTTCGCCCGCACCGCCTCAGGGGGGTTGATGTTGGGATTGTCGCGCATCTCGGGCGGCAGCAGCTTCAGCGAGGCCCTGTTCACCGTGCCGTTCTTCTGCTGGATGGTGTTGAGTACCGACACCTCGGGGCGCAGGTAGAACTCCAGGAACCTCCTCGCGTTGGCCTTGTTGGGCGCGCTCTTGAGCACGCACATGTTCTCCTGGTACATGGTGGCGCCCTCAGCCGGGATCACGTAACCCAGCTCGGCGGGCTTCTTGAGCACGTACATCATGGCGCCCACGAAGTAGTGCGCTGCGGCCAGGTCTCCCGACTCCACCAGGGGGACCACTTCGTAGCTGAAGGCGGCAAGATTCTTCTTCTGCTTGAGGACGGTGTCCTGGGCGAGCTTCACGTCCTCCGGGCTGCGCGAGTTCACCGGCTTGCCGTTGATGATCAACCCCACGCCGAGCACCTCGCGCATGTCGTCAAGCATGGCCACCTTGCCGGGATTCTTCTCGGCGTAGGCGAACAGATCCTTCCAGCTGGAGAGCTGGGGGATCTTTTTCTTGTTGTAGAAGATGCCCACCGTGCCCCAGGCGTAGGGCAGACAGTATTCGCTCTTCGGGTCGGCCCTGGAGCGCAGCGCCGCGGGGTCGATGTTCTCGAAGCCCTTCATGGCATTGACGCCTGTCTTCTCCAGCAGCCCGAGCTTGAGCATGATGTCGTTCATGTGCACCGACGGAAACACGATGTCGTAGCCCGTGGCGCCAGCCTGGATCTTGGCCAGCATCTCCTCGTTGCTGGCGTAGGTGTCGAGGGTGACCTTGATGCCGGTTTCCTTGGTGAAGCGGTCGAGGATCTCCGGGTTGATGTAGTCGCCCCAGTTGTACAGGGCGAGCTTGCCCTGGGCGCGGGCGCAAGGGCCGGCGCCCAGCAGGACGGCGAGCAGCAACAGGGGGATGAGGCGGCGCATGGAAATCTCCTGTGAAAGGTTGCGAGGAAGCGGGCTGTTCAGGGCATTCGCCCGTGGCGGCGCATGAGGTCCACGAGCGCCTCGGGATCGATGGCTCGGACCATGCGGCCAGGCGGGCGAAAGGTGGGCGTATCTGCGGCCGCCAGCAGGGCGTTCACCACCGCCTCCTCCACCGCCTGCACGGCCGCCTCGTAGATGGGATCGAACAGCTCGTCGTTGACCGCCTCGAGCCGCCAGGAAGGGGCGCCGCGCTGGGGCAGCTCGATACGGTTGCCGGTGCCAAAGGCGAGGAAGATGTCACCGGAGTTGTTGCCCCCGGGAGTGCCGCCGCGAGCGATGCCGAGGGCGGCACGCTTGGCAAGCCGGCGCAGCTGGTGGGGCAGCAACGGCAGGTCGGTGCCGAGAATCACGATGATGGAGCCCTGCTCGCGCTCCAGAAGGCGGCCCTCGCGCAGGTGCTGCCCCACGGGCACGCCCAGCACCGTGAGCCAGTCGCGTACGCCGTGATTGGCTTGCACCAGCGCCGCCACCACACCGCGGCGGCCACCCACCTCCACAACGCGCGAGGACGTGCCGGTGCCGCCTTTGAACTCGTAGCAGATCATGCCCGTGCCGCCGCCCGTGTTGCCCTCCGCCACTGGTCCCGGGGCGGCCGCGTCGAGCGCGTCGAGGGCGTGCTGCTCGGTGACGTGCAGGCCCTGGATGTCGGAGAGCACCCCGTCGTAGGTTTCGGCCACCACGGGCATGGCCCAGAGATGCAGGTCGTGGAAGTCGCGCCGCCAGGTGCGCATCATCCAGCGCACCGCGGCGTGGTGGCAGACGCCCACGCTGTGAGTGTTGGTGAGCAGGATGGGGCCGCAGAACTGCCCCGCATCGTGAATCCAGTGGGTGCCGGTCATCTCGCCGTTCCCGTTCAGGGAATACTGGCCAGCCCAAACCGGCGAGAGATCAGCCTCGCCATGGCGCGGCACGATGGCGGTGACGCCAGTGCGCACCTGAGCGGGCCCATCGCGCACGAGGGTGGCAGCTCCCACCGCAACGCCGGGGATGTCGGTGAGGGCATTGAAGGGGCCGGGCAAGCCGGGAAAAGGCAGCCCCAGGTCGCGGCCGCGCGGTCGGGAAGTGGCCATGACGGGATGCTCCTTCACCGGCGGCGTGCGCGCAACCACAGCCCGGTGGCCGCGATCACGAAGGAGAACGCCAGCAGCAGCATGGCGATGGCGTTGATCTCGGGCTTCATACCCCGGCGCAACATCCCGTAGATGAACACCGGCAGCGTGGTGGACTCCACGCCGGCGATGAAATAGGTGATTACCAGGTCGTCCATGGAGATGATGAAGGCGAGCAGGGCGCCGCCGGCCACCCCGGGCGCCACCTGGGGCAGCGTGACACGGCGGAAGGTGGTCCAGGGGCCTGCGCCAAGATCGGCGGAGGCCTCCTCCAGATCCGCACCCATGCCCGCCAGTCGGGCGCTCACCACCACGAATACGTAGCTGGCCAGGAACACGCAGTGCCCCATGACGATGGTGCCAAGGCCCAGCGTCATTCCTGCGCCCACGAAGAACACCAGCAGGGCCACGCCGAGCACGATGTCCGGCATCACCATGGGCATGACCAGCAACGCCTGATACAGGGGCCTGAGGCGGAAGCGGTGCCGCGCCATGGCCAGCGCCGTGGCTGTGCCCACCACGGTGGACACGGCCGTGGCCGCCAGCGCCACCACCACGCTGTTGCGCGCCGCGTGGACAAGGCCCTCGGTGGAGTGCACGTAGCTGGCGTCCTCGGCCAGCCGCGTGGCAAGGCCAAAGATGGAGCGGTACCAGTCTAGGGTGAAACCCTCCCAGACCATCATGTTCACCACGTTGCGGTTGAACGAATAGGCGAGCACCAGCGCGATGGGAAGGTAGAGCACCGCCAGGAAGGCGATGCCCCAGGCGCCTAGCGCCCAGTCCAGCGGCGCGCCGCGACGGCTCACCGCACGCCCTCGGGGTGAGGGGTCCGCACCACGTACACCACCAGCAGCACCAGCACGGCGGCAAGCAACAGCATGGCCAGGGCCGCGCCGAAGGGCCAGTTGCGCGCCGCCAGGAACTGCTGTTCGATCAGGTTGCCCACCAGCATCACCTTGGCGCCGCCCAGCAGCGAGGCCACCACGAAGTTGCCGAAGGCCGGGATGAACACCAGGATGCAGCCGCCCAGGATGCCCGGCGCGGTAAGCGGCAGGATCACCCGGCGGAACGTGAACAACGCGCCCGCGCCCAGGTCCCGGGAAGCCTGCACAAGGGCGGGGTCGAGCCGCTCCACGGCGGCGTACAGCGGCAGGAACATGAAGGGCAGCAGCACGTAACAGAGCCCGATCACCACCGCCGTCTCGCTGAACATGAGGTCCGCCGCTGGCAGCCCCGCCAGCCCGAGCAGCTGGTTGAGCACCCCGGTGGGCCGAAGGATCAGCATCCACGCGTACACGCGCACGATCAGGTTGGCGAAAAACGGCAGCGTGACGAGGAACAGCACCAGCGCGCGCCGCCGCGGCGGCAGCCGGCTTACCCAGAAGGCGGCCGGGTAGCACAACAGCAGGGTCACCACCACGGTGGTCAGAGCAAGGCGCAGCGAACGCAGCAGGATCTCGCCGTAGACCGGATCGAACTCTTCCACCTCGCCCAGGGGAGCGCCCAGCACCCGTCCATAGCCGTAGGGGTAGAACTCCCATTCCACACCACCGTACAGACCCGGCGTGAGCACGCTGTAGACCGCCATGATGGCGAGCGGCACCACAAAGAAGGCGGCCAGCAGCAGCGAGTGGGGCGCAAGCAACCCGGCCAGCGCGCGGCGCCGCCGCGCTGACAGTGCACCGCTCACGGCGCGGACCTCATCAGATGCACGGCAGCGGGCTCGTAGCGGATGAAGGCCTGCCCGCCCACATTGGGTGGCGGTTCGGCGCCAGGCAAGTGGCGGTGCAGCGCCCGCAGCGCGGCGCCGCCAGGAAGGCGCAAGTGCACCTGTACGTCGGCCCCCACGAACACCACGCGCTCCACCACGGCCTGCAGCGCCGGGCCCGCGCCAGGCTCCCGGGCGAGCATCAAGCGCTCCGGCCGCAACATGGCATCCACCGCTTCGCCGGGCGCGAAGCCGGTGCCCTCGGCATGCAGCTCGAAGCCCTCGTCCAGGGTGATCAACGCGCCCCGGGCCGATACCGCCGCCACTCGGCCAGCGTGCACGTTGCTGTCGCCCACGAACCGGGCCACAAAGCGGTCGGCAGGGGTGTCATAGATGCGGCCCGGCGGACCGAGCTGCAGGATGCGCCCGGCACGCATCACGGCAATGCGGTCGGACATGGTGAGCGCCTCCTCCTGGTCGTGGGTGACCACCACGAAGGTGATCCCCACGGTGTGCTGCAGGTTCTTGAGCTCTATCTGCATGGCCTGGCGCAGGCCGCGGTCCAGCGCCGAGAGCGGCTCGTCGAGCAGCAGCAGCCTGGGACGGTTCACCAGCGCGCGGGCGAGCGCCACGCGCTGCTGCTGGCCGCCGGAGAGCTGCCGCGGGCGGCGCCGGCCCAGTTCGGAAAGCCCCACCAGCGCGAGCGCCTCGTCCACCCGGCGCTCGCGCTCGGCCCGCGGCACGCGCGCGGCGTCCAGCCCGTAGCCCACGTTGTCTCGCGCGTCCAGATGCGGGAACAGGGCGTAGCTCTGGAATACCGTGTTGAAGGGGCGCCGGTGGGGCGGTACGTCTTCGAGGCTGCGGCCCTCCAGTTCGAGGCGGCCTCCATCCAGGTCCTCGAAACCGGCGATGGCCCGCAGCAGCGTGGTCTTGCCGCAGCCAGAGGGGCCGAGCAGGGTGAGGAATTCGTTGGGCCGGATGTTCAGGTCCACCCCATCAAGGGCGCGCACGGCCGACCCCTCGGGCGTGAGGAACGTCCGGCGCGCACCGGCCACGCGCAGCAGGCTCTGCCCGTCGGCCTGAGGAGAATCGTCATCGCTTTGCATGGGAGCGGGATGCTAGCAAGCAATCGCCGGCCCAACGCGGATCAGGGCTGGGCGGGCGGACGCCGTAACTGGATGGCTTCAGCCACGTGGACGGCGCGAATGACCGGCTCCCGTGCCAGATCAGCGATGGTGCGCGCCACCCGCAGCAGGCGGTGGTGGCCGCGAGCGGAGAGCCCCAGCCGGGCGGCCGCCTGCCGCAGCAACGCCGCGCCGGCTTCGTCGGGCTGGGCGTGGGTCTGCAGGGCCTCGCCCGCCAGTTGCGCGTTGGCGCAGCCCTGGCGCGCCAGCTGGCCTTCACGCGCGGCGGTGGTGCGCGCCAGCACGGCGGCGCTCGGCTCGCCCGGGGCCGGCTCGGACAGCTCCTGCTGGGCGGGCACCGGCACCTCCACCTGCAGATCGATGCGGTCGAGCAGCGGCCCCGACAGCCGGCCGCGGTAGCGCGCCACCTGGTCGGGGGTGCAGCGGCAGCGTCCGCCGGGATGGCCCAGGTAGCCGCAGGGGCAGGGATTCATGGCGGCCACGAACTGGAACCGCGCCGGGAACTCCGCCTGGCGGGCGGCGCGGGAGATGACGATGCGCCCCGATTCCAGCGGCTCGCGCAGCACTTCCAGCACCCGCCGGTCGAACTCGGGCAGTTCGTCGAGGAACAGCACGCCGTGATGGGCCCGGGAGATCTCGCCCGGCCGCGGCGGATTGCCGCCACCCACCAGGGCCACGGCCGAGGCGGTATGGTGGGGCGCACGGTAGGGACGGCGCATCCAGTGGCGGAGGTCGAAACCGCCGTCGGCCAGCGATTGCACGGCGGCGCAGGCCAGCGCCTCGGCCTCGGTCATGGGCGGGAGGATGCCGGGTAGCCGCTCGGCGAGCATGGTCTTGCCCGTGCCGGGTGGCCCGGTCATGAGCAGGCTGTGGCCGCCCGCGGCGGCCACTTCCAGAGCGCGGCGGGCCTGCAACTGGCCCTTAACGTCCCGCAGGTCGGGGTAGGTGGGCGGGTCGGCGTGGGCGCCGCCAGCCTGGGCGCGCGGCAGGGCATGGCCGTCGAAGTGCGCGCACACCTCCAGCAGGCTGGCGGCACCGAACACGGTTGCATCCTCCACCAGGGCTGCCTCGGCCGCGCTCGCGGCCGGCAGGACAAAAGCGTGCCCCTGGGCGTGCACACCAAAGGCCATGGCGAGCGCCCCGCGCACCGGGCGCAGCATGCCGGTGAGGGCAAGTTCGCCCGCGAACTCGTAGCCATCGAGCTGTTCGCGCCGCATCTGGCCCGAAGCCGCCAGGATGCCCAGGGCGATAGGCAGATCGAAGCGGCCGCTGTCCTTAGGCAGATCGGCCGGAGCCAGATTGACCGTGATGCGGCCGGCCGGGAATTCGAAGCGGCAGTTCTTGAGGGCGGCGCGCACCCGGTCGCGCGCTTCCTTCACCTCGGTCTCGGGCAGCCCCACGATGGTGAAGTTGGGCAGACCGCCCGAGACGTGCACCTCCACGTCCACCTGCGGCGCTGACATGCCCGCCAGGGCGCGGCTGCGCAGCACGGCGAGCCCCATGGCCAAGCGCTCAGAGGGGGCGCGCGGCCCGCGCCTCGAGCTGCGCCACGCGCGCCTCGAGTTGCTCCAACTGCTCCCGGGTGCGGGCCAGCAGCCGCGCCTGGGCGTCGAATTCCTCGCGGGTGACCAGATCAAGCCTGGAGAAGGCGCTGGCCAGCAGGGCGCGGGCGTTCTTTTCGAGGTCTACCACAGGCGTCTGGGCGGCAAGGGCCTGCAGACGGCGGCCTAGTTCGTCGAGGAAAGGCGGGTTAAACACGGCGAAGCTCCTGTCGATAACGCGCAAGGCAAGTGTAGCAAGCGGGCGTGGTGCAGCCTCAACCTGCGGCACACACGCACCTGGCGTGTGCGCATGGCAGACCGCATGCACCGCGACGGTGCTGACGCGCGGCAAAAAAATGGCCATCGGAAGTCAACTCGTTGAATTTGTGTGTGTATTTAGATGGCATGTGCTTTGCGTTTCGCCTTTTGCAACGTTTGCCAGCGGCATTGATCCGCTAGTTGTTGATAACCGTCAAAAAAAGGAACTGATCATGTTGAAGAACAAATCCCTTGCCCTCGCCCTCGCGAGTGTCGGGTTAGCTGCACCCCTCGCTCATGCCGAAGAGCCGGCTTCCCCCCATTCGGTTACGGGTAACCTCACTTTCGCAACCGACTACATCGTGCGCGGGCTGTCGCAGACCAACAAGAAACCTGCGGTTCAAGGAACCGTGGAGTACGGTCACGCCAGCGGCTTCTACGCAGGCGTGTTCGGTTCCAACGTGAGCTGGCCAGCCGACGGATGGGAACCTGCTGCAGTCGGGGTTGATGGCAGCATCTACGGGGGCTATTCAGGCACAAATGTCAGTGCCAGCTATGAACTTGACCTCTACGCGGGGTTACGCAACAAGTTTTTTGGCGACTTCAGTTATGACGTGGGCGCGGTGTATTACTGGTATCCGGGCAAATACCAGCTTTCAGCGGTTCCTGGCTTGAAGCGTCCTGATACCGCCGAGGTCTATGCCGGGCTCGGGTGGAAGTGGTTAACGGCCAAGGTCTGGTATGCGGTGAGTGATGGCGTGTTCATGGTCCCGGATGCACGTGGTACCTACTACGCCAACCTATCGGCAACCGTACCCATCGGCGAAACGGGCTTCAACATCGTCGGTGCTGTGGGAACCTGGAAGTGGAGCGGAGAAGCCGAGTACCTGAAGACTACCGCCAGCACTCCAGGCTATGGGGCCAAGAACAGCATCTACGACCTCGTGGACTACAAGATCGGGGTCACCAAAGACTTCCTCGGGTTCAACTGGGGCGCGTTCTACTGGGGCAGCACTGCCGACAAGACCTATATTGGCACGTCTGGTGGCACCGGAGCAGCGTGGGGCAACCGGTTTGGAACCAACATTGGCGACGATACGTTCTTCGCTCAAGCAACGAAGTCGTTCTGACGCTGGCTAGACCGCGGGACTCTGGAAAGGGTCCCGCGGATTCCCTCACGCGACACCCAAGGACAAGACAGACATGAAACTGGTCACCGCCATCATCAAGCCGTTCAAGCTTGACGAGGTGCGGGAAGCCCTCTCGGCCATCGGCGTGCAGGGCATCACCGTCACCGAAGTAAAGGGCTTCGGCCGGCAGAAAGGCCACACGGAGCTGTATCGCGGCGCCGAGTACGTGGTGGACTTCCTGCCCAAGGTCAAGATCGAAGCCGCCATCAAGAGCGAGATGCTCGATCAGGTGATCGAGGCCATCGAGAAATCGGCCAACACCGGCAAGATTGGCGACGGAAAGATCTTCGTCTTCGATCTCGATCAGGTGGTACGCATCCGCACCGGCGAAACCGGCGCCGACGCGCTGTAACGCAGACAACCAGGGGACAGCTTCCATGAAAAAATTCCTCACCGCGCTAGCGGCCGTACTGGCCATCGGCCTTGCGAGCGTGACCAATTCCTGGGCTGAGGAAAAGCCCGCCGACACTGCGGCGCCCGCAGCTGCAGCCGACTCCGCCGCGCCCGCAGCGGCCGAGGCGCCCGCCGATGCCGCCGCGGAAGCGCCGAAACTCGATTCCGGGTCCACGGCCTGGATGATGACCGCCACCGTGCTCGTGATCCTGATGACGATCCCCGGCCTCGCCCTGTTCTACGGCGGGCTGGTGCGCCAGAAGAACATGCTTTCAGTGCTCATGCAGGTGTTCGTGACCTTCTCGGTGCTGTCGGTAGTCTGGGTGGCCGCCGGATACTCGCTCGCGTTCACCGAAGGCAGCAACTTCATCGGCGGGCTGGAGAAGGCGTTTCTCTCCGGCGTGACGCCGGACAGCCTGCAGGGCGTGATACCGGAGTACGTCTTCATCACCTTCCAGCTCACCTTCGCAGCCATCACCCCGGCGCTCATCATTGGGGGCTTCGCCGAGCGCATCAAGTTCAGCGCGGTGCTGCTGTTCATGGTGCTGTGGATGCTCGCCGTGTACGTTCCCGTTGCGCACTGGGTCTGGGGCGGCGGGTTTCTCGCCGACGACGGCGCGAAGGACTTCGCCGGAGGCACGGTGGTGCACATCAATGCCGGCATCGCGGCGCTGGTGGGCTGCCTGGTGCTGGGCAAGCGCATCGGCTACGGCCGTGAGGCCATGCCGCCACACAGCCTCACCATGACCATGATCGGCGCCTCGATGCTGTGGGTGGGCTGGTTCGGCTTCAACGTGGGCAGCGAACTGGCCGCGGACGGGACAGCGGGTCTCGTGCTGGTGAACACGCAGGTGGCTACCGCGGCTGCCGTGCTGGGCTGGATGTTCGCGGAGTGGATCTTCCGCGGCAAGCCTTCGATGCTCGGCGCAGCCTCGGGGGCCGTCGCGGGGCTCGTGGCGGTAACGCCAGCCTGCGGCTTCATCGGGCCCATGGGCGGGATTCTGCTTGGGCTAATCGCGGGCGTCCTGTGCTTCTGGGCGGTGACCACCCTCAAGGGCCTGTTCGGCTACGACGACTCCCTGGACGTGTTCGGAGTGCACGGCATCGGCGGGATCATCGGCGCCATCCTGACCGGAGTGCTGATGGCGCCTGGCCTCGGTGGCGTCGGATACCCGGAGGGCATCACCATGGGGGCCCAGCTGTGGATCCAGACCAAGTCGGTGCTCATCACCATCGTCTGGAGCGGCGTGGTCAGCTTCATCCTCTACAAGATCGTGGACATGATCGTGGGGCTGCGCGTGACCGAGGACAAGGAGCGCGAGGGGCTCGACATCACCGAGCACGGAGAAACGGCGTATCACAGCTGAGCCGGTTTGCCCGCGGCTACGGCTGGAATCGACGGGCGCCCTCGCGGCGCCCGTTTTCTTTGGCGCTGCGGCTTGATGCAGCCTCAGAGGGGCTACGCTTCCTCGCCGTAGATGATCACCGACAGCAGCCGGATCGGTAGCTCAATGAGCCGCTCCGGCCCGTGAGGGACGTCGCCGCGGAAGGTGAGCGAATCTCCCGGCCCCAGTTCCCAGGTGCTGCGCCCGTGGCGGTATTCGATGCGGCCCTCGAGCACGTGGATGAACTCGGTGCCCGGGTGCTCGAAACTGGGGAAGACCTCGGCGGCGTCGTCCATGGTGACCAGGAAGGGCTCGAAGACCTTGCGCGGGCCCTTGCCGTAGGCCAGCAAATGATAGGTGTGGCCGCGCCTGGTGCCGCGCCTCACCACCTCCATTCCCTCGCCCGCCTTCACCAGCTGGGCTGAACCGGTGGGCATGTCGAAGGTGCGGAACAGCTGCCCCATGGACACGCCTAGCGCGCGGGCGATGCGACCCAGCGAGTCGAGGCTTGCGGTGGCCTGACCTGTTTCGATCTTGGAAAGCATGCCGCGGCTGATGCCGACCTGCGCGGCGAGATCCGCGATGGTGAGCCGGTCGCGCTGGCGCAGCTCGCGGATGGTGTGCCCCACGTAGCGATCCAGGCTGCGATCGCCTGGTTCGGCGTAGGGTGCGCGTTCTTCTTCGGCGGCGGCCGGCCGCTTCACGGCTGCGCGCCTAGAGGCCGCCCACACCCGGGATCCAGTTCGTCCCGGCCAGCGGCAGCTTCGCCATGGCGGCGGCTTCCAGCGTGAGGGCCACCAAGTCTTCGCGCTCCAGGTGGTGCACGTTGGACTTGCCGCACGCCCGCGCCAGGGTGGTGAGCTCCATGTTCATGGTCTTGAAATAGTTCTTCAGGTGCGCGGCGCCCCTGGCGGGATCGAGCCGCAGCTCCAGCAGCGGATCCTGGGTGGTGATGCCCACGGGACACCGGCCGGTATGGCAGTGGTGGCAGAAGCCGGGCGCTGTACCCAGTTGCTCGTAACCGGCCTCGGCGGAATGCCACGCATCGTCCTGCCAGTAGGAATCGTGGTTGCACCCCATGGCGAACAGCGCGCCCTGGCCCACCGACACCGCATCAGCGCCCATGGCCAGGGCCTTGGCCACATCGGCGCCGGTGCGGATGCCCCCGGAAATGACGAGCTGCACCTTGCCGCGCATGTCCATCTCCTCCAGCGCCTCCACCGCCTGGCGCAGCGCCGCCAGGGTGGGGATTCCCACGTGCTCGATGAACGCCGTCTGCGTGGCGGCGGTACCGCCCTGCATGCCGTCCACCACCACCACGTCGGCGCCGGCGTGCACGGCGAGCTTCACATCGTTGTAGACGCGGGTGGCGCCCACCTTCACGTAGATGGGCACCTGCCAGTCGGTGATCTCGCGCAGCTCCTGGATCTTGATCACCAAGTCGTCGGGGCCGGTCCAGTCGGGGTGTCGGCAGGCCGAGCGCTGGTCGATGCCCTCGGGCAGGGTGCGCATCTTGGCCACGCGTGGATTGATCTTCTGGCCCAGCAGCATGCCGCCGCCGCCGGGCTTGGCGCCCTGGCCCACCACCACCTCGATGGCGTCGGCCTTGCGCAGGTCGTCGGGGTTGAAGCCGTAGCGCGAGGGCAGGCACTGGTACACCAGCGTCTTGGAGGAACGGCGCTCCTCCTGGGTCATGCCGCCGTCGCCGGTGGTGGTGGAGGTGCCCAGTTCGCTGGCGGCACGGCCCAGCGCCTCCTTCACCCGCGCGGACAAGGAACCGAAGCTCATGCCCGCGAAGGTGATGGGGATGGCCAGCTCCACGGGCTTTTTCGCAAAGCGCGTGCCCAGCACGGTCTTGGTGTGGCACTTCTCGCGGTAGCCCTCCAGCGGGTAGCGCGTCACCGAGGCGCCCAGGAACACCAGGTCGTCGAAGTGAGGCACGCGGCGCTTGGCACCCAGGCCGCGGATCTCGTAGAGGCCGTGGGCGGCGGCGTTCTGGATGTAGTCGATGGTGCGGCGGTCGAAACCGGCGGATTCCTCGCGGGACACGCGCTTTGGGGCGTGTACCGCGTGTTCCAGTGGCTTGTTCATCTCAATACTCCTGATCCGCGTCGGCGTTCCAGTGATAGAGCTGCCGGGCCGAGGCCACGCGCTTGAACTCCGTGGGGTTGTGGGAAAAGCCAGCCCGCTTGAGCAGCTCGTCCACCTTGAGGTAGTCGGCATCGGTCATGGGCTCCTCCTGGGCGTCGGCGCCCAGCGAGCGGATGCGGCCACGGACGTAGATCACCGCCTCGTAGAGCGAGTCGCCAAGCCCCTCGCCCGCGTCGCCGCAGATCACCAGGTGCCCGGCCTGGGCCATGAAGGCGGAGTAGTTGCCCACGCTGCCGCCCACCACGATGTCGATGCCCTTCATGGAGATGCCGCAGCGCAGGCTGGCATCGCCCTCCACCACCAGGGTGCCGCCATGGCCCGAGGCGCCGGCGGACTCGGAGGCGAAACCCTTCACCCGCACCAGACCCGACATCATGTTTTCGGCCACCCCCCAGCCCACGTTGCCGTGCACAGTGATGGTGGCCTGTTTGTTCATGCCACCTACGTAGTAGCCGCCGTGCCCACGCACCTGGATGTCCACAGGATGGTCCACGCCCACCGCAATGCTGTGGGCGCCGTTGGGATTGGCCACCTCCACGCGCGACACGCTGCTCTGAGCGAGACCCGTGTGCAGGAACTGGTTGAGGTCGCGCACCGAGCCACCGGCCAGGTCGAAGGTCTTCTCCATGACGCCGCCCTCACACGGTCCAGACGTAGAGCTGCTCGGGCATGGGCTCGAACAGCTTGGCGTTGTTCACCCCGGGGAGGTGGGCAAGACCGCGAAACTCCGAAGCGATGGCCACGTAGTCGTCGGTCTCCGCCACCACGGCGGGCTTGCAGGCGAAGGCATCGCGCACCAGCGCGAGCTTGTCGCCGGTGCCGATCAGCAGGGTGTAGAAACCATCCAGGGTCTGGAAGCCCTTCACCAGCGCCTGCTCGAGGGTGTCACCCTCGCGCATGCGGTACTCGAGAAAGCGGCAGGCGGCCTCGGTGTCATTGTCGGTCTCGAAGCGGATGCCCTGGTGCTCGAGCTTGCGGCGCACCATGAAGGGATTGGAGATGGTGCCGTTGTGCACCAGGCAGAAGTCCTCGCCCGCGGTGAAGGGATGGGCGCGGTCGGGCGTCACCGCCGACTCCGTGGCCATGCGGGTGTGCCCCACCACATGGGTGCCGGCGAGCTTGGGGAAACCGTAGCGCGCCGCCACGTCCGAGGGATGGCCCACATCCTTGTAGATGTCGATCACCCGGCCGGCCGAGAGCACGTGCAGTTCCGGAAAACGCTCCCTCACCCAGGCCCTCACCGCTTCGGGCATCTCGTCGCACACCAGCACGGCATGGTTACCCTTCACGGCGAGCTGCGCCTCGGTGCCGAAGCGGCGGATGAACTCGGCCTCGAACCCGGCCCAGGCGTAATCCCACTCCGGAGCATGCAGGCTGTACTTGCGGTTGCCAGCCGCCAGCGGCTCGGAGAAGACGGCCAGCCCGGCCGACTCGGGCCCGCGGGCGGCCATCTCGCCCAGGATCGGCGTCATGAGCGCGCCGAGCTCGCCGCGCAGGGCGGGGTTCTTGATGAGAAGTCCGACGATTCCACACATGAGACAAAGTCCTCCGCCCGCGGGGGGGCGATCAGAAGAATTCCAGGTAGCGGTCCACTTCCCAGGCCGACACGTGGCGCGAGTACTCCACCCACTCCATGCGCTTGAGGCGGATGAACTCGTCGGCCAACGCCTCGCCCAGACCGGCGCGCACCACCTTGTCGGCCTCAAGGGCGTCGATGGCCTCGTTCAGGTTCTGGGGAAGCAAGCCGATCTTCGCCTTCTTGAGCTGCTCGGGGGTCCATTCGTAGAGGTTGGTGTTGTTGGGCTCGCCCGGGTCCATTTGCTTGTCCACGCCGTCCATGCCCGCCGCCAGGATCGCCGCCGTGGCCAGGTAGGGATTGGTGGCACCGTCGGGCAGGCGCATCTCCAGGCGGCCGTAGGGCACGCGCACCATGCAGGTACGGTTGTTGTCGCCATAGGCAATGTAGGCGGGCGCCCACGTGGCCCCGGACAGGGCGCGCCCCACCACGAGGCGCTTGTAGGAATTCACGGTGGGCGCGCAGATGGCCGTGAGGGCCCGGGCGTGGTGCAGCAGGCCGCCCAGGAAGTGATAGCCGGTCTTCGACAGGCCCAGGCCGCGCTTGTCCTTGGGGTCGTGGAACAGGTTCTTGGTCTTCCCGTCGCCCATGGAGAGGTGGAAGTGGGCGCCGGTGCCGGTGCGGTTGGAGAAGGGCTTGGGCATGAAGGTGGCGATCAGGTCCATGCCGCGGGCGATCTCCGAGGCGGCCATCTTGAGGAAGACGTGCCGGTCGGCATTGATCAGTGCCTCGCCGTAGGTGTAGTTGACCTCGAACTGGCCGTTGGCGTCCTCGTGGTCGATCTGGTAGACGTCGATGCCCACGGCGCGGCAGGCATCGGTCATCTTCTCCAGGAAGGCGGCGCTGCGGGCGAGGCCCTTGTAGTCGTAACAGGGCTTCTCCAGCGTGTCGGTGTCGTCGCAGGGCACCACCGCGCCGTCCGGGCGGCGCTTGAGCAGCATGAACTCGGGCTCGATGCCCGTGTAGAGCGTGAGCCCCTTCTTCTTCAGGCCGTCGAGGGCATTCTTCAGGGCAAGCCGGGAGTCGTAGGGATAGGGCTTGCCCTTCACGTGGCCCCAGGTGGCCATGCGCGCGAAGCCCGGCATCCACGGGATGGGCTGGAGCGTGTCCAGGTCGCCCACCGCCATGTAGTCGGGGCCCTGGGGGCCCATGCCGAAGCCCCACAGGGCAAAGCCTGCGAAGCCGGCGCCGTCGGTGAGCACCATCTCCAGGTGCTCCACGGGCACCGCCTTGGCCTTGGCTGCGCCGTGGATATCCACGAACTGCGCCAGGATGTATTTGATGCCGTGATCCTTGAACAGCTTCTTCGCTTGTGCCGGCGTCATGGTGCTCCCCCTCTAGTCGGCGGTTCGTGATCGGTCAGGCGGATCGGTCCGGGAACGCGCTGTCAAGCCCCACCGGCCCGCCGCCCAGTTCACCGGCGATGCCGGTGAGCGTCTCCCACAGATAGGGGCCCATGGTGCCGTCGCACCACAGGCGCACGACGTGGCGCCCGTCCGCGGGCAGCCGCAGCACCGTGACGGACACTCCCACCATGGACGTGAGAGTGACCACCCTCGCGGCAGCATCCTGGGCCACGAAATCCACGTTACAGGTCTGAACCAGCAACTCGGTCAGGGCCGAACCCGTGAGCGCCAATGCACAGTCCTGGCGCGGCACCGGGTAGACACCCGGCCCCACCTGAAGCTGCGCAGCGAGACCGGTGACGGGGCCGCCCGGGAAGCCATCCTCCACCAAGAATTCACTGCGAGCGAGCCGGGCCACGAGGCCACCCCCGGGCAACGGCTCCCAGCGGTTGGGGACGGCGGGCACCGGGATGTCGCGCTCCGCCAGCCAAGCGGCGGCACCGGGGCCCTTGAGACCCATGCGCGGCAGGAAGGACAGGTCGCACACGCCCAGCACCCCGGCCCAGCCCGGCTGCTCGTCGCGCAGGTGCAGCGCCACGGGCATGCCGTGCAACACCTCCAGACGGGGATGCAGGGGCGCCAGGACGTGGCGGAGCGGGCTCGCGCGCATGGCCGGTCAGCCGGAAATCTTCTGGCGGTCGCCCGCCGGGTCGTAGAAGGGCAGCGCCACCACGCGGGCCTGTACCATGGTGCCGCCGTCGGCGCGGATGAAGAAGGGTGTGCCCTCGGCGCTCAGATCGGGATCGAGGAAGGCAAGCCCCACATGGGCGCCCACCACCTCGCTGAACGCCACGCTGGTGACGCGCCCGGCTATGCGGCCGTCGCGGATCACGAGGTGGAATTCCTTCGGGGCCACCGCCGCACTGGCGGCGTCGAGACGGAAACCGGCGAGCTTCTGCCGCAGGCCGCGCCGGCGCACGATGTCCACGGAGCGCTGGCCCACGAAGAAGGGCTTGTCCATCTTCACCGCCCACTCCAGGCCCGCCTCGTCGGGATGGGTGAGCCCGTCAGTGTCCTGGCCGATGATGATGTGCCCCTTTTCCAGGCGCAGCAGGCGCTGGGCCTCCACGCCGAAGGGGCGGATGTCATGGGCCGCACCCTCCTGCATCAGCGCGTCCCAGAGGTGTCCGGCCTGATGGGCTGGCACGTGGATCTCATAGCCCAGCTCGCCCACGAAACCCACGCGCATGACGCGCGCCGGGACTCCCGCCACCTCGGCCTGGCGCACCCCCAGGTAGGGGAATGCCTCGTTGGACAGGTCGAGGCTGGTGATCGCGCGCAACACCGCACGCGATTTCGGACCCGCCAGATTCATGGCGGCGAAGGGCCCCGTGGCGTTGACGATGCCGATGTCCAGGTTCCACTGGGCATTCCAGCGCTGCAGCTCGCGGTACACCACGGCCGCGCCGGTGGTGGTGGTGGTGAAGTAGAAATGCTGCTCGCCCAGCCTGGCCACCACGCCGTCGTCGATCACCACGCCGGATTCGTCCAGCATCACCGCGTAGCGCGTCATGCCCACCTTGAGGTTGGCGAACTTGCCGGTGTAGACCCGCTCCAGGAAAGCGCCGGCGTCCGGCCCGTAGAGCTCTATCTTGCCCAGGGTGCCCACGTCGATCAGCCCCACGCCGGTGCGCACGGCGCGCGCTTCTTCGCGCACGATCTCCGACTTGCGCTTGCCGGGCACGGCGTAGTGGTCGGGCCGCAACCACGGGCCCGCCTGCATCCACACCGCGCCCAGCCCCGCGTGGCGCGAATGCAGCGGCGTTTCGCGGCGCGGGCTGAAACCCCGGCCGGCCAGGTGCGACAAGGGCACGGGATGGAAGAACGGCCGCGCGGTGGTGGTGCCCACCTCGCCAGGCGAGGCGCCGCGAATGCGCGCCAGCAGCCGGATGGCATTCATGTTGGAGTGCTTGCCCTGGGAGGGCCCCATGCCCACCGTGGAGAAGCGTTTGAGCAGCTCGATGTTGTCGAAGCCCTCGGCAGCGGCGTTGAGGAAGTCTTTCACCTGCAGGTCTTCGTCGAAGTCGACGAAATTGCGGCCTGCGGGGTGGTCCACGATGGGCCAGGGGTGGGAGGCGGCATCCAGATCCGGCGCCACGCTGCGCGGCGCCGGGGCATCGAAGCCCAGCAAGCGCGCGGCCTCCAGCCCGGCGCGCTCGCCGTCGGCGAGCTTGTTGTCGAGGGTAAACACGCCGTTCACGCGGCCCGCCGCGAATACACCTTCGGGAAGCGCCGCCGGCACGAACTGCTGCCGGCGCTCATCGAAACCCATCTTCGCGCCCGCCTGGTAGAGAAGCGCGGCGGCCGGTGCCCAGCCAGTGCTCATCACCAATCCGTCGCAGGCCACCTTCTGGGGCGCGGCGGTGCTGGCGTTGCCCTGCCCGTCCCACGGACAGATGGTGACTTCGCAGAGGCGGCCATCACGACCGCGCGCCTCCAGCACGCAGTGGCCGCGCAGCACCTGGATGCCCACCTGCTTGACCCTCTCCGAGAGTCCGGAGCTCTCACCCTCGGCGCGCAAATCCACGATCGGACCCACGGACACGCCAGCGGCCAGCAGATCGAGAGCGGCGCGATAGCCATCGGCATTGGCTGTGAGCACCACCGCCCTGTCCATGGGCTTGACGGCATAGCGGTGCACGAGGCGCTGCGCCGCCGAGGCAAGCATCACCCCCGGTAGGTCGTTGTTGCGGAACACCGCCGGCTGCTCGAAGGCGCCGCCCGCCACGATGGTGGCACGGGCGCGCAGCTTGGTCATGCGCACCGCGTCCACCAGCGCAATCCAGTGATCGGCGTACCAGCCCGCCGCCAGCGTGCCGGGACGCACCGAGACGTTGGGCAGCGCCGCCAGGTCGGCTTCGAGCGCGCGCAGCCGCTCCAGCGATGCGGTGTCGCCGCCCCGTTGCCAGCCGAGGGAGCCTCCGATGCGGGCGTTCTCGTCCACCAGCACCACCCGGGCGCCGGCGCGTCCGGCAGCCACGGCCGCGGCCATCCCCGAGGGGCCAGCGCCCACCACCAGCACATCGGCGAAATCGTAGCGCTTGGGGGTGTGCAGGCGCGGCGCGCGAAAGTCGAGGCGCCCCAGCCCGGTGACGCGGCGGAAGAAGCGCTCCCAGAAAGGAAACAACGCGCGCGGGCGGTGGAAGGCCTTGTAGTAGAAGCCCACCGGCAGGAAGGCGCCGAGCAGGTCGAGCACCCGGGCCCGATCGCCCTGCACGCCACCGAAGGTGTTCACCGCCGTGAGGTCCATGCCGGGCTCGAGCGGCTCCACGTCGGCGCGCAGGTTCAGGCGAGCACCCCACTGCATGAGGGCGTTGACGTCGTGGTTGGCGAAGGACAGCAGACCGCGCGGACGGTGATACTTGAAGCTGCGGCCGAGGGTGCGCACACCCGCGGCCCACAGCGCCGCCGAGGGCACGTCTCCGGCGAAGCCCTGGTAGGCCACGCCCTCGAAGCGGAAATCGATGGTGCGCGAGCGGTCGATCCACTCGCCGGAAACCGGCGGCAGGCGCCCGGGCGCGGCAGACGGCGCGCTCACGGGTGCTCCTCGCCCGGCAGCCAAGTGCGCAGCACCCGGTCGGCCACGGTATCGCGCTCGGCCAGGAACCACGTGCCGCTGGCCAGGTGGTACCACCACTCCACCTTCACCCCGGGAATGCCGGAACGGTTGAACACGTAGTCGGCCCAGTCGAAGTCGCTGGTGTTGGCGGGGTCGGGCATGGGGCGCACTTCGCCGCCGTACACGAACTCGGACACAGGACGCGGGCCGTTGACGGGGCAGGTGAGGATCTTCATCAGTGCCCCACCGAGGCCGCGCCCTTCTCGCCAGTGAGCTCGTAGCGAGAGAAACGCGACAGGTTGAAGGGCTTGATGAGGTCGTGGTCACGCCCGTTGGCCACGGTCCAGGACATGGTCTTGCCAGACACCGGCGTGGCCTTGAAGCCCCAGGTGCCCCAGCCGGCGTCGAGATAGAAACCCTCCACCCCGGTGGTGCCCATGATGGGGGCGAAGTCCGGGGTCATGTCGGCCATGCCGGCCCATTGGCGGTTCACCCGCGCGTGGGACAGGAACGGAAACATGTCCAGCATGTGGGCCGCCAGCCCCTCGGTGAAATCGAGCGTGGAGCGGGTGGAATGCAGTTCGTAGGGGTCGAGCGACGCGCCCATCACCAGTTCACCTCGCGCCGACTGGCTCACGTACACGTGCAGGCTGCCAGACACCAGGATCGGGTCCAGCCACGGCTTCTGCGGCTCGGTGACCATGGCCTGCAGGGGGTGGATGTAGAGCGGGGTGCGCAACCCCACCATGTGGCAGACCCGCGGCGTGAACCCAGCCACGGCGCTCAGCACCCGCGGGGTGGAAACGTAGCCGCGGGAGGTTTGCACGCCGCGCACCTTGCCGCGCTGCACGTCGATGCCCGTGACCTCAGTGCGCTGGTGAATCTCCACGCCGCGCTGGCTGGCACCGCGCCCGTAGCCCCAGGCCACGGCATCGTGGCGGGCGATGGCGCCGGGCGCGTGGTAGAGGGCGCCGAGAATCGGCGCGTGGCCGCCGCAGGACAGGTCAATCTGCGGCGCGGCTTCCTTGACGGCCTCGGGCCCCACCAGCTCGCTATCCACGCCCAGGTGCTTGTTCACCTCGGCACGCCAGCGCATGGTGCGCACCGCCGAATCGGTGTGGGCGAGGGTGAAATGCCCGCGGGTGGAATAGAACAGGTTGAGGTCGAAATCCTGGGAGAGGTCCTGCCACAGCCGCACCGACTCGTCGTAGAACGCCACCCCCTCGGGGGTGAGGTAATTGGAGCGGATGATGGTGGTGTTGCGCCCGGTGTTGCCGCCGCCGATGTAGCCGCGCTCCAGCACCGCCACGCGGGTCATGCCGTGGTCGCGGGCCAGGTAGTAGGCGCTCGCCAGCCCGTGGCCGCCGGCACCTATGATGACGGCGTCGTAGCTGTCCCGCAGGCGCTCGGGGGCGCGGAACATGGGGGCTTCGGGATGCTTGGCCGACAGGGCAAAGCGCAGGAGCTGGTACGGCATGGCGGGCGAGGGAGTGCTGCCGAGAGCGCCAGCGGGCGCGATTGGCTGATTCTTCAGAAGAAACTTAAGTGCTCATCATGAACGCCCCACGGCTCCACGTCAATACCGCTATGGCTCCTCATGGTCCGCCCTTCGCCAGGGTCCAAGCGTATTCGGTCCAGGCGATGCGCGCATGCCGGTAGGCATCCAGTACCGATAGCGCATAGACGAAGAACCCGCCCGCATGCCGGCCGATGAATGATTGCCCGCCCGTAGACAGGTGGGCGCTCACCCATGCCAGCACCAGCATGAAGAAGATGAAAGTCATGGCGCGGCTGTTCTGTCCATTGAGGACCTGACCCATGCCAGGTAGCACCATGGCCACGGCGAGAACCCAACGCGGGCGCGGCGGAACCCTGCCCTCAGCCATGGCTTTGCGGTGTGGCGAGGCGACGCACGAGCGCCACGAGCGCCACCACCAGGTCGTTGGCTGTGGTCGGCTCCACGCGCTCCACGTCGAATCGCGCCTGCCGCAGCACCAGGTATTCCGGCCGTCGCGCCTCGGCCACCCGCACCACCAATCGGGCGCCGCGGGGCGACACCACCAATTCCTTGGCGGTCTCGCTGGCGAAGAACGCAGCACCCGCGTCTGCCAGAGCCTCGGGCAGCGCGGCTTGCCGGTCGGCCCTCACGCTCACGTGCGCTGGCCAGTCCAAGGGAAGCTCGAGACGCTCGGGCAGTTCGGACGAGGGCGAGAAAAACTCCGTTCCCTGCGGACGCGCCAGGGCATCGAAGCAGGCGCCGGGTTGCAGCCGGACGGCACAGGTGGCCGACAACCACAGCACCGGCAGCTTGCGGTAGCCGGCGCCGTCCAGAATCAGGGCAAGTTCCACCGGCAACCCGTCACGCTGGCCTGCCAGGGCGGGCATGCCGGCCCGATCCAGGCTGGCACGGGATTCCCGGAGGCAAGGCTCGCACCCCAGCAGCAGGCCCTCACGCCAGCGGCGGGCCCTGTCCTGGTCGCGCCGCCACAGCCACGTCAGCGCCGCGCCACCAGCGACGGCAGCCACCACCGCCGCAGCCCCCATGGGCGCGCAGCCTCAGCGCACCACCGTGACCGGGCAATGCGCCTTGGCCACCACATCCGCCGCCACGGAGCCCAGCAGCGCTCGAGCCAGACCAGCGCGGCCCACGGACCCGGTGACCACGTGATCGAAACCGCCTTCCCGAGCGTAGGCCACGATGGCCTCGGCCACGTGGTTACCCTGGGTGGTGACGCATTCGACCCGGGACAATCCGGCAGCCCGGGCATGGGCCTCGGCGGCGGCCAGTTCGCCGTGTGTCTGGGCGGCGGCCGCATCCAGCACCCGGGAATCCCAGAAGGCAGAGCGCGCAGCGGTGGTGGGGGTGACGCGCTCCACGGTAATGAACACCAGCGACGCGCCGGCCTGCGAAGCCAGGTCCACCGCGGCCGCCACGGCCTTGTCGGACGCATGGGACCCGTCGGTGGCACAGAGGATTTTTCTGATCATGGCTTGAGTTCTCCGTGCCAGGGCCTCAATAACCGCGCGGGCGCGGCCAGGGCATGGTGAACTGGTCGCCGCGGCGCACGAACTTGTAGCGGTGGAAAACGAACCACAGCGAAGCGATGATGTAGAAGGCCATCACCGCCAGCAGGGTGGCGCCATATCCCAGGAAGGTGGCGAAGTAGGTGGCGCCGCACAGCAGCAACAGCAGGATCGCCGGCAGCGGGTGAAAGGGGTGCACATAGCCGCGCTTGATGCTGCCCAAGGGCCACTGGCGGCGGAACCTCACCATGTTGATGGACATGAAGGTGTAGCCCAGCAGCCCCGACAGGATGGAGAAGGTGATCACCTGATCGAGCGGCGCCTGGAAGGCAAACACCACGGCTATGGGGATAAGGAACAGCACCGCACGGTAGGGCGTACGGTAGCGCGGGTGAACAGCGCCGAACCAGGCAGGCAGGTAGCGGTCGCGGCCCATGGAAAACCAGGCCCGCGAGGCGTCGTTGATGCAGCCGTTGGCGGAAGCCACCGCCGAGAAGATGGTGCCCACGAACAGGATCACCTGCAGCGGCGTGCTGCCCGTGAGGCGGGCAGCGTCATACATCGGCGTGATGGCCTGTCCGAGATACTCCCAGGGCATGAGCCCCGCAGCCACGTACCACGTAATGGAAGCGGCGATCAGCAGCGTGATCATGCCGCTCATGGTACCCAAGGGGATGGACCTGCCCGCCGAGCGTACCTCCTCGGCCGCCTGGCAGGTGCCCTCGATGCCCAGGTAGTACCACATGCCAAACTGCAGCGCTGCAATCACGCCGATCCAGCCATAGGGAAGGTCCACGAGCAGTTCGCGATGCAACAGCACCTTGCCCGGCTCCCAGGGAGACACGCCGAAGAACAGAATCACCAGCGCGGCGAAGGCGGCCGCCGTGATCACGAAATTCACCGTGAGCGTCATGTAAACGCCGCGGTAGTTGAGGAACGCAAGCACCGCGATGGTAAGCACCACGAAGGGCCGCGGGTCCAGGTCTGCGTGGCCGAACTCGGCGGCCACGGCCTTCATGAGATCGCCCACCACCAGCGCGTCGCCAGCCTCGAGCATGGTATAGGCCATCACCAGATAGAGTCCCACGTTGAAGGCCATCAGCGGGCCGATGACGTGCTTGGCCTGGGTGTACTGCCCGCCTGCGGCAGCCACCGTGGAGGTGACCTCCGAGTCGATCATCGCCACGCACGTATAGAGCAACCCGATAACCCAGCACGCGATGAGGGATCCGTAGGCGCCGCCCTTGCCCACGGAGAAATTCCAGCCCATGAACTCGCCCACCAGCACAATGCCCACGCCCAGGGCCCAAACGTGCGCGGGGCCCAGGACCTTGAGCAACGCAATGCGCTGCGCCCCCGCAGCGCCCGGCGGTGTTTGTGCGGTGGATTGCTGCATCGGTGATCCCCTTGCATGGCTGGCCGCTGCTCCGCCGCGGGCGGGTTGGCGGCCGGGTGTGGGACCCGCCTACTCCTCGCCCTCGCGGGAGGAAAGCAGGAAGTCTTCGTCGTAATCCTGGGCCACCCGCCAGAAGTCGGCCACCATCCACAGCAACAGCAGGATGGCAATGCCCCAGGCGGCGTAACTGATCAGCGTCCAGAAATCCACTGCCTTACTCCCTTCGGGCGGGGTCACCGAAACGCTCGCGCACCACTTCGCGATACTCCCGGTCGGACCAGCGCAGCATCATGAGGAAGTACCCCACGATCACCAGCGCAGTGATGATCAGGGGTACGGGCTCCACCGTGTAGTCGAAGCGGTTCTCCACGATGGGTTTGGCCGTCTCCGGCGTGTGCCCGAGCTTTTCCCACTGCCGGGCCTGCACGGGGGTCTGATTGAGGGACTCCCACGTGACTTCGGCCGCGGGTGCCTGCTCCCCGGCGGGAGCCTGGACCTCACCCGCACCGGGGGCGGTGGCGGACTGGTCCCGGGAGAGAAACACCGGCGCGAGCAGACAGATGAAAACCAGCACCATGAGGAAAATGCTGTCCACGAACTGCCCCAAGCCGCCCTGTCGGGGCGGTTCGTAGCGGCCGCTCACGACCGCCCCCGCTGGTCCATGTGACGGATGTCCTGACCGTAGATGTGCGCCTTGTCCTCAGCGTAGTGGCGCACCATGGCGAAGATGGACGCAGTGTTGAACGCCAGCAGCAGCAGGGCGCCGATGACGAGCGCCGTGCGGATCCCGCCGTCGTGAACATGGACGTCCACAGCGAAGTAGACGAATCCCACGCAGACCCACAGCAACGCCACCATCCCCAAGGCGAAGGCGCGATCGCGCGCGAACATGCGGTCGATGCGTTGAGTGAGTGATTCCGACATCGACGCCTCCCGTTTACCACACCGTTTTTCGCAGCCGCAGGGCCCATGCCCCGCGCCACAGCGGAGCGCCGCCAAAACGACCGGGCTGCTTTTTAGTGCGCGGATTAAAAGCCTGCACCAACATGGTGTCAAGGCGAAGGCATGCTGCACATGCGCGCGATCGCCGGGCCAGTGACCGCTGAACGCTATAATCCGTCGCCCTCATCAAGCGTCGATCGCGCGGCGCAGCACGAGACCCTCCATGACCGTTCCGCATCTCACCACCGCGCTCACCGGGCCGCTGCGCGATCTGGAGCGCCACATCCTCCAGGCGCAGCCGGCCATCGAACACTGGCTGCGCACCCAGTGGCAGGAGCACTCGTCGCCGTTCTACGCCTCGGTGGACTTGCGCAACGCCGGCTTCAAGCTCGCGCCGGTGGACACCAACCTGTTTCCCGGCGGCTTCAACAACCTGGCGCCCGAGTTCCTGCCGCTGGCAGTGCAGGCGGTGATGGTGGCGGTGGAGAAAATCTGTCCGGACGCCCGCGGGATCCTTCTCGTCCCCGAAAACCACACCCGCAACGTGTTTTATCTCAGCAACGTGGCGGCGCTGCAGAACATCCTGCGGCAGGCAGGCATGAAGGTGCGCATCGGCACGCTGATCCCCGAGATCAGCCAGCCCACCCCCGTGGAACTGCCCGGGGGCGCCTCGTTGCTGCTCGAGCCCATCGTGCGCAAGGGCAATCGCGTCGGCCTGGCCGACTTCGACCCCTGTACCATCCTGCTCAACAACGACCTCTCCGCGGGCATCCCGACCGTCCTGCGCGATCTGGAGCAGACGGTCATCCCGCCGCTGCACGCCGGCTGGGCGGTGCGGCTGAAGTCCCATCACTTCGCCGCCTACGACACGGTGGCCGAGGAGTTCGCGCGCCTGGTGGGCATCGACCCGTGGCTCATCAACCCCTATTTCGGCACCTGCGGCGAGGTGGATTTCCAGGCCCGCTCCGGCGAGGACTGCCTGGCCGGATGGGTGGACGACATCCTGGCGCGCACCGCCGCCAAGTACCGCGAATACGGCATCGACCAGCAGCCCTTCGTCATCGTCAAGGCGGACGCCGGCACCTATGGCATGGGCATCATGTCGGTGAAGAGCGCCAGCGAAATGCGCGGCTTGAACCGCAAGCAGCGCAACCGCATGGCGGTGGTGAAGGAGGGCCTGGAGGTCAGCCGCGTCCTGGTGCAGGAAGGCGTGCCCACCTACGAGAGCATCAACGAGGCCGTGGCCGAGCCGGTGGTGTACATGATCGATCACTTCGTGGTGGGCGGCTTCTACCGCGTGCACACCGGCCGTGGCCCGGAGGAAAACCTGAACGCACCCGGCATGCACTTCGTGCCGCTCGCCTTCGAGGAAAACTGCCACCAGCCCGACCTGGACGCGAGCCCCGACGCGACGCCCAACCGCTTTTATGCCTACGGCGTCGTGGCGCGCCTGGCGCTGCTGGCGGCGGCGCTGGAGCTCGAACGCACCGAGGACGCGGCCGCGGCGGCAAGCTGACAGCCCATGGATATCGCCTTCGTCATCGACCCCATCGAGTCGCTGCGCGCCTACAAAGACTCCACCGTGGCGATGATGCGCGAGGCCGCGGCCCGCGGCCATGGCGTCCACGCCATCCATCACGACACGCTCGAATGGCGCGGCGCGGCCGGCGTGGGCGCGCCCTCGCTGGCGCTCGAACTGCTGGCCGACGATGCGCACTGGTGGCGCGAGCGCGGCACGGCCGATGGCCCGCTGACGCGCTTCGACGCGCTGCTCATGCGCAAGGACCCGCCCTTCGACATGGAGTACGTGTACGCAACCCACCTGCTGGAGCTGGCCGAGGCCGCCGGGGTGCGCGTGCTCAACCGGCCCCGCAGCCTGCGCGATTTCAACGAGAAGCTCGCCATCGCGCGCTTCGCACGCTTCACCGCCCCCACGCTGGTGACCAGCAACGAGGCCTCCCTTCGCGCTTTCCTGGCCGAGCATGGCGACATGGTGGTCAAGCCGCTGGATGGCATGGGCGGAGCCTCGGTGTTTCGCCTGCACACCCGCGACCCCAACGTGGGCGTGATTCTGGAAACCATCACCCACTTCGGCCGGCGCACGGTGATGGCGCAACGCTACTTGCCCGAGATCGCCCAGGGCGACAAACGCATCCTGGTGATCGACGGCGTGGCCGCGCCCTTTGCGCTGGCGCGCATCCCCAAGGCCGGCGAGTCGCGCGGCAATCTGGCCGCCGGGGGCCGGGGCGTGGCACAGCCGCTGACGGCCCGGGACCGCGAGATTGCCGAGGGCGTGGGGCCGGCCCTGCGTGCCGCCGGCCTCACCATCGTGGGGCTGGATGTGATCGGCGAGCACCTCACCGAGGTCAACGTCACCAGCCCCACCTGCATGCGTGAGATCCTCGACCAGACCGGCTTCAGCGTCGCCGCCATGGTGCTCGACGCCCTGGAAAGGCCGGCGGCGTAGTATCGGCCGGTTTTTCTTTCCAGCTCGGCGCTCCATGGTTGGCATCCTCATCCTCGCCCACGGCGGCCTCGGCGACAGCCTGATCCACTGTGCTGCCCACGTGATGGGCGAGCGGCCCCCGCGGCTGCTGGAGCTGGGCGTCACGGTGAACGACGACCCTACCCGCGTGCTGCCGCGCGCCCTGGTGCTGGTGAGCCAGCTCGACAGCGGCAACGGCGTGCTCGTGCTTACCGACATGTACGGCGCCACGCCCTCCAACATCACCGCCCGGCTGCTGGCGCCGGGAAGGGTGGAGGGCCTGGCCGGCGTGAACCTGCCCATGCTGGTGCGCGCCCTCACCTATCGCAACGAACCCTTGGGCGCCGTGGTGGCCAAGGCCGTGTCCGGCGGACTCGAGGGGGTGATTCACATGACACCCGCCGACCATGCAGCTACGGGAAGTTGAGATCGTCAACCGCCTGGGCCTGCACGCGCGGGCCTCGGCCAAGCTCACCCAGGTGGCCGCCCAGCACCAGTGCGAGGTGTGGCTGTCGCGCAATGGGCGGCGCGTCAACGCCAAGAGCATCATGGGCGTGATGATGCTGGCCGCCTCCAAGGGCGCGAAGGTTCACATCGAAACCGACGGCGCCGACGAAACGCAGGCCATGGAGGCGCTGGTCGCGCTCATCGCCGACCGCTTCGGCGAGGGAGAGTAGGCGCCCGCCCCGGCGCCTGCCACGCCGCCATGTCCTTCACCGTCCACGGCATCGGCGTCTCGGGCGGCATCGCCATCGGCCGCGCCCATGTGCTGTCGCGCGCCCAGCTGGAGGTGCCCTACCTCGAAATCGCCGAGGCTGAGACGGCCGCCGAGCAGGCGCGTTTCGACAATGCCATCGGCCGCGTGCGCCGCGAGCTCTCCGACATCGCCAGCCACATCCCCGACAAGGCGCCGCCGGAGTTTGAGGCCTTCCTCAACGTTCACCTGCTGATCCTCGCCGACCCCACGCTCGCCGAGGCCCCCAAGGCGCTCATCGCCGCCCAGCGCTGCAACGCCGAGTGGGCCCTCAAGCAACAACTCGATGCGCTGCTGGCGCAGTTCGAGGGCATCGAGGATCCGTACCTGCGTGAGCGCAAGACCGACGTGATGCAGGTGGCCGAGCGGGTGCTGGCGGCGCTGCTGCTGGAGGCCCCGGGCGCCGCGGCATTGACCGGGCAGGGCGCCCCGGCCGACGGCGCCATCCTGGTGGCCCACGACCTGTCGCCGGCAGACGTGATCCTGTTCAAACGCCACCGCTTCGCCAGCTTCATCACCGACGTGGGCGGGGTCACCTCCCACACCGCCATCGTGGCGCGCAGCCTGGGCATCCCCTCCATCGTGGCCCTGCACCACGCCCGCGACCTGGTGACCGAGGGCGAGACGCTCATCGTGGACGGCGACCGCGGCGTAGTGATCGTCGACCCGGATGCGGGCGTGCTGGCGGAATACCGCCTGCGCCGCGAGCAGTGGGACCTGGAGCGCCAGAAGCTGCGGCGCCTCAAGACCACCCGCGCAGCCGCCCTGGATGGCACGCGCGTGGAGCTGCATGCCAACATCGAATTGCCCGACGACGTTTCGGAAGCGCGCGACAACGGCGCCGCCGGCGTGGGGCTGTTCCGCACCGAATTCCTGTACCTGAACCGCCGCGACCTGCCCGGCGAGGACGAACAGTACGAGGCCTACCGCCGCGTGGTCACGGCCATGGACGGCCTGCCGGTCACCATCCGCACCTTCGACCTCGGCGCCGACAAGGCGCTGCCCGGCGAACGCGCCTCCAGCACAAATCCGGCGCTCGGGTTGCGCGCCATCCGCCTGTGCCTGTCCGAGCCGCTCATGTTCTCGAGCCAGTTGCGCGCCATCCTGCGCGCCGCCGCCCACGGGCCGGTACGCCTGCTGGTGCCCATGCTCTCCTCGGTCCACGAACTGGACCAGACCCTGCACCTGGTGGAAGAGGCGCGGCGCAGCCTCGATCGCGACGGTATCGCCCACGATGGCACCGTCCCCGTGGGCGGCATGATCGAGGTGCCAGCCGCGGCGTTGTCGCTGGGGGCCTTCCTCAAGAGGCTCGATTTCGTCTCCATCGGCACCAACGACCTCATCCAGTACACCCTGGCCATCGATCGCACCGACGACGAGGTGGCGCACCTCTACGACCCCCTGCACCCGGCGGTGCTGGCGCTGGTGGCGGGGGTCATCCAGGGTGCCAGCCGGGCGGGCAAGCCGGTGGCGGTGTGCGGCGAAATGGCCGGCGACACGGCGCTTACCCGGTTGCTGCTGGGCTTCGGCCTGCGCCAGTTCTCCATGCACCCGGCCAACCTGCTGTCGGTGAAGCAGGCTGTGCTCAGGACCGACCTGGGCCTCGCCACCCAGGTGGCGCGGCGCATGCTGCGCGTGCAGGACCCCGAGCGCCTGCGGGCCTTGCTCGAGCGCCTCAACGCCGGTTGAGAGCGCCGTGCAGATCGACTCCGAGCACCTGAGCCGCCAGCTCAAGCAGGGCCTGGCGCCGCTGTATGCGGTGCACGGCGAGGAAACCCTGCTGGCACTGGAGGCCGCCGACCGCATCCGCGAAGAAGCCCGCCGCCAGGGGTTCGGCGAGCGGGAACTGATGATCGTCGAGCGCGGCTTCGACTGGGGCCGGCTGCTTGCCGGCGCCGCCAGCCTGTCGCTGTTCGCCTCCCGGCGCCTGATCGAGCTGCAGGTTGCCAACGCCGCGGCGGCCAACGATGGTGAGCAGGCGCTGCAGGCCTACGCCAACGCGCCGCCCCCCGACACGCTGCTGCTGGTGCGCCTGCCGTCGCTGGAGCCTCGCTCCCGTAAGGCGGGCTGGTTCACCGCCCTGGACAACGCCGGCGTGACGGTTCACGCCCAGGCGGTGCCGGCATCGCGGCTGCCTGCCTGGCTGGCCGGCCGGCTGTCGGCCCAGGGCCAGCAGGCCGGCGAGGATGTGCTGGCCCTGCTGGCCGCGCGCGTGGAGGGCAATCTGCTGGCGGCCCACCAGGAGGTGCGCAAGCTCGCGCTGCTGTTCCCGCCCGGCCCCTTGAGCATGGAGCAGGTGGGCGGCGCGGTGCTGGATGTGTCGCGCTACGACGTCAGCACGCTGCGCGAGGCGCTGTTGGCGGGCGAGGCGGCCCGCGCCGTGCGTGTGCTCGATGGCTTGCAGGCCGAGGGGGAAGGTCTGCCGCTGGTGGTGTGGGCCGTGGCGGAGGAGGCGCGCGGGATGCTGGCGGTGGCGGAACTGACCGCCCGGGGCGTGCCCGCGGCCCGGGCCTTCGAGGAGCTGCGCATCTGGCGCGACCGGCAGGCCAAGCTGCAGCGCGCCCTGCGGCGCCTCGATCTGGCAACCCTGCGCGCCGCGTTGCTGGCCTGCGCCCATATCGACCGTATTGCCAAGGGCGTGGCCCAGGGCGATGCCTGGGACGAGTTGCGCGCGCTGGCCCTGCGGCTGACCGGCGCCGCCGCGCGGCGGCCGGCGGCCGAAGCGCGCTAGAATCCATCGCCGCCACGAGGCGCCTTGTCAGGGCGCCGGCTGCGAAACTGCTCACATGGACGTCCAGACCTACATCCACGGCGTGGGCCGCGCAGCCCGCGCGGCGGCACGCCAACTGGCGCGCGCCGACACGGCCGCCAAGGACCGTGCGCTGCTGGGCATCGCCGAGGCCATCGACCGCAACCGCGCGCGGTTGCTGGAAGCCAACGCCGAAGACCTGGCGCGGGCCTGTGCCGCCGGCCTGGAGCCGGCGCTGCTCGACCGCCTGGCCCTAACCGACCCGGGCGCCCGGGCCATGGCCCAGGGGCTGCGCGAAATCGCCGCGCTGCCCGACCCCATCGGCGAGATCTCCGACCTGCGCTACCGCCCCAGCGGCATCCAGGTGGGCCGCATGCGCGTGCCGCTGGGCGTGGTGGGCATCATCTTCGAGGCGCGCCCCAACGTCACCGCCGACGCAGCCGGGTTGTGCCTGAAATCAGGCAACGCCGCGATCCTGCGCGGCGGCTCCGAAGCCATCCGCTGCAACCAGGCGGTGGCCGCCTGCGTGCATGAGGGCCTGCGCGCCGCCGGCCTGCCCGAGACGGCCGTGCAGGTGATCGAGACCACCGACCGCGCCGCCGTGGGCGAGCTGCTCGCCATGAAGGAACACGTGGACGTGATCGTGCCGCGGGGCGGCAAGGGCCTGATCGAGCGGGTGAGCCGCGAGTCGCGCATCCCGGTCATCAAGCACCTGGACGGCATCTGCCACGTGTACATCGACGATCGCGCCGATCCGGACAAGGCGGTGCGCATCGCCGACAACGCCAAGACCCAGCGCTACGGCACCTGCAACACCATGGAGACGCTGCTGGTGCACGCCAGCATCGCCGCGCGCGTGCTGCCTCCCCTGGCGGCCATCTACCAGGCCAAGGGCGTGGAGCTGCGCGGCTGCGAGCGCGCCCGCGCCATCGTGCCCGCCATGCATGAGGCCACCGACGAAGACTGGGCCACCGAGTACCTGGCCCCCATCCTGGCGGTGCGGGTGGTGGACGACCTGGATGCCGCCATGGAGCACATCGGCACCTGGGGCTCGCAGCACACCGATGCCATCGTCACCGAGGACTACGCCCGCGCCCGGCGCTTCCTGCGCGAAGTGGACTCCAGTTCGGTGATGGTGAACGCCTCCACGCGCTTCGCCGACGGCTTTGAATACGGGCTGGGCGCGGAAATCGGCATCTCCACCGACAAGCTGCACGCCCGCGGCCCGGTGGGCCTGGAGGGCCTCACCTCGCTGAAGTTCGTCGTGCTGGGCGACGGACAGGTGCGCGGCTGAGGGGCGGCGCGTCCATGGCCTACTGGAGCTTGCTGCGCCACGCCCCCTGGGGCGAGATCGCGAAGGTAGCGGCCAAGGCCGCCGCCAAGGCGCCCGACCTGGTGCGGGAACTGCGCAGCCGGGCTTCGGGTGAAGGAACCGCACCCCCGGAACCCTCCTCCCCCGGCACGGCCGCGGCCGACCTAGAGCGCCTGCGCTTCGATCTTGAACTTGTCAAGACCAACCTCGACCGCCTGCGTACCCACGGCGAGGCGCTTGCGCAGGAGCGCCTCGAGCTGGCACGGGCCACGGAAGAGAGCTTCCGCGTGCTTTCGGCGCGGCTGCGCCTGGCCACCTGGCTGGCGGCGGCCGCGCTCGCCGCCGCCCTGGCGGCCCTGGCCGCCGCGCTGCTGCGCTAGCGGCGCGCTGTTCGTCCCCATCACAGGAGTTTTTCGTGAGCGCCATTCACGAAGTACGCGTCCCGGACATCGGCGACTTCAAGGACGTGCCCGTCATCGAGCTGCTGGTCAAGCCGGGCGACGCCGTATCCAAGGACGACTCGCTCATCACGCTGGAATCGGACAAGGCCACCATGGAGGTGCCCGCCCCCATGGCCGGCACGGTGCGCGAGCTCAAGGTCAAGGTGGGCGACAAGGTATCCCAGGGCACGCTGATCGTACTGATGGAAGCCACGGCGGCACCGGCGGCCGGCGCCTCCACTCCGCCCCCGGCCGCTTCGCCGGCCCCCGCGGCAGCGGCGCCCGCCCCCGGGGCATCGCCCGCCGCGGGCCCCGCGCCGCGCGGCGATGTGCACGCCGACGTGCTGGTGCTGGGCTCGGGCCCTGGCGGCTACACCGCCGCCTTTCGCGCCGCCGACCTGGGCCGCCAGGTGGTGCTGGTGGAACGCCATGCGACCCTGGGCGGTGTGTGCCTGAACGTGGGCTGCATTCCCTCCAAGGCGCTGCTGCACGCGGCGCGCGTCATCGCCGAGGCGCAGGAGATGTCCCACTTCGGTCTGAAGTTCGCCAAACCCGAGGTGGACCTGCCTGCCCTGCGCGGCTGGAAAGACGGTGTGGTGGGCCGGCTCACCAAGGGGCTGGCGGGACTGGCCAAGCAGCGCAAGGTCACGGTGATCCAGGGGCGCGGCGCCTTCGCCTCGCCGCGGCTGCTCGAGGTGACCAGGGCCGACGGCACGCGCACCACCGTGTCCTTCGACCACTGCATCATCGCCGCCGGCTCGTCGGTGGCGCGCATTCCCGGCTTCCCCTACGACGACCCGAGGCTCATGGACTCCACCGGCGCGCTGCGCCTGGAGGACATCCCCAAGCGCCTGCTGGTGATCGGCGGCGGCATCATCGGCCTGGAGATGGCCTGCGTGTACGATGCGCTGGGTGCGCGGGTGACGGTGGTAGAGCTGGCCGCGGGCCTGATCCCCGGCGCCGACCGCGACCTGGTGAAGCCGCTGCACAAGCGCATCGAGAAGCGCTACGAGGCCGTCCTGCTGGGCACCCGGGTGGCGAAACTTGAAGCCCTTCCCGAGGGGCTGCGCGCCACCTTCGAGGGCGAGGGCGCGCCCGCGCCGCAGACCTACGACCGCGTGCTCATGGCCGTGGGGCGCCGTCCCAACGGCCGCGACATCGGCGCCGACAAGGCGGGAGTGACGGTGAACGAGCGCGGCTTCATCCCCGTGGACAACCGCCAGCGCACCGGCGTGCCGCACATCTTCGCCATCGGCGATGTATGCGGCGAGCCCATGCTTGCCCACAAGGCCTCCCACGAGGGCAAGCTCGCCGCCGAGGTGATCGCCGGCCACAAGGCGGCCTTCGACGCCCGCACCATCCCCTCGGTGGCCTACACCGATCCCGAGGTGGCCTGGATGGGCCTCACCGAAACCCAGGCCAAGGAGCGCGGCGTGGAGATCGAGAAGGCGTCCTTCCCCTGGGCCGCCAGCGGCAGGGCGCTGGCCACCGGCCGCGACGAGGGCCTCACCAAGCTCATCTTCGAGAAGGGCACGCGCCGCCTGCTGGGCGCGGGCATGGTGGGCCCCAATGCCGGGGAACTCATCGCCGAGACGGTGCTCGGCCTGGAGATGGGCGCTGACGCTGCGGACCTGGGGCTCACCATCCATCCCCACCCGACCCTTTCCGAAACGGTGTTCTTCGCCGCCGAGATCGCCGAGGGCAGCATCACCGACCTCTACATGCCGAAGCGCTGAGCCGGTCCATGCAGGGGCGCCCCTTCGTCGCGCTGCTGGAAGCGCCCGCGCTGCACCGCGGCGCCTCCTGGTGGTTCGTGTTTCGCGGCAGCAACCTGCTGGTGAAGCGCGACGCCGCGGGCGCGCAACTGCCCTTCGTCACCCATCCCGAGGATCTCGGGCTCGAGCCGCTGCGCACCCACTACCTGGGCACCAGCGGACCCGACCACGTGTACGTCGCCGAGGTGGCGGAAGACTCGCAGCCGCCGGCCGCCATGCAGTGGTCCGGCCTGCGCGCCCTGTTCGGCCTGCTGGACGATACCACCTTCTCCCTGGCGGGGCGCGCGGTGCAGATCGTGGACTGGGACCGTTCGCACCAGTTCTGCGGCCGCTGCGGCAGCGGCACCGAGCGCAAGGCCGGGGAGCGCTCGCGGGTGTGCGCCGCCTGCGGGCAGGCGCACTACCCGCGGCTCGCACCCGTGGCCATGGCCCTGGTGCGCCGCGGCCGCGAGCTGCTGCTGGCGCGCTCGCCCCACTTTCCGCCGGGCATGATGAGCGCCCTGGCGGGCTTCGTGGAACCCGGCGAGAGCCTCGAGGAATGCCTGGTGCGCGAGGTGCGCGAAGAGGTGGGCGTGGAGGTGCGCAACCTGCGCTACTTCTCCTCCCAGCCCTGGCCGTTCCCGCACTCGCTCATGGTGGCCTTCCACTGCGAGTGGGCCAGCGGCCACATCGTCTGTCAGGAAGGCGAGATCGAGGACGCGGGCTGGTTTTCGCCCGAGGCACTGCCGGTGCTTCCCAACCGCGTGTCCATCGCGCGGCGGCTCATCGAGGACGCGCTGCGCGAGCTGCACGGGCGGCCCTGAAGCGACCGTGAAGGGTGCGAGCCCCGCCGTGAAGCCAGACCTCAGTAGGCCGTCCAGCCGCCGTCGGTGGCCATGGCCAGGCCCGTGAGGTTGGCGGCGTCCCCGGAGAGCAGGAACAGGATGATGGCAGCCTGCTCCCAGGGCGTGGAGCCGCGGTGGCCGCTGTCGGCGATCTGCAGCAGGCTCTGGGACTTGGCCCCGGCCATGCTGGCGCCGCCGCCCTGGGCCATGATCCACTTCACGAACTCGTAGGCCCGCGCCACCATGGGCGTGTCGGTCTGGGCCATGTTCACCGAGTTGACCCGGATGCCGTAGGGCGCGTAGTCGATGGCGGCGTTGCGCGTCAGGCCCACCACCGCGTGCTTGCTAGCGCTGTAGGCGCAGTTGCCCGGCAGGCCGGTGATGGCGGCGATGGAGCCGATGTTGACGATGGCCCCGCCGCGGCCCTGATCCACCATGCGGCGCAGTTGCGCGCGCATGGAATTGAACATGCCGTGGATGTTGGCGCCGAACACCGCGTGCCAGTACTCGTCGGTAGCGGTGTGGATACGCGACGGCAGCAGGTGGCGGTCGCGCTCGAAGTTCTGGGGCTGGGCGGGAGACGTGCCGTCCATCACGCCGGCGGCGTTGAGGGCGAGGTCCAGGCCGCCGTAGCGAGACACGGTCTCGGCCACCATGCGATCGGCATCGGCGGGCAGGCGCACATCGGCCGCCAGAGCGAAGGCTTCGCCCCCCGCGGCGCGGATGGCCTGCACGGTGGCCGACAGTTCGGCCTCCTTGATGTCGATGCACGCCACGCGGGCGCCTTCGCGCGCGGCGCGGATGGCCGTGCAGCCGCCGATGCTGCCGATAGCCGCGCCGGTGACCAGCAGCGTTTTGCCGGCGAAGCGCGCGGGAGTGAAATCGTCGGCGGAGGGCGGGGTGATGTCGGTGCTGGTCATGGAGGCGCTTCGGCGAGGGACAGGCTTGAGACGGGGATCAGCGCACCACGTAGGTGGCCACGAAACGCAGCTCCCACTCGGGCGCGAAGTCGGGTTTCTTCGGGTAGCTCACCAGGGCAGCGCCGAAGTTCACGTAGCGCCCGCCGAGCTTCATCACCTTCGAGGCGCCGGTGGTGACCGGCACGGTCCAGCTTCCGCCCGCCTGCGCCCGCCAGTTGTAGCTGGTCTCGGTAGTGAGGTTGAGGGACCAGCCGCCGCCAAGCAGATAGGTGGCGAAGGGCTGCACGGTGGTGACGCTCAGCCCAGCCCGGTCGGCGGGTCCGGCCACGGACCAGGCGTGCTGCGCCAGGGCGCCCCACGTTAAGGGCTGTCCGGTCACGGCGAAGATGACGGCCGGACCCGCGGTCCACTTGCCCGAGCCCAGAAGGTCGTTGCTGGCGGTGGGCATGCCCAGGGAGGCACCGTAACCCACGAACACCTTGCGCGTGATATCGGGCACGTAATAGGGCACCAGGGTGAGATCGCCCACGCCGTCCACCCGGCCGGGCCAGTCAAGCGCGCGAAACGGCAGGATGGTGCGCAACAGGAAGGCGGAGTTGCCCGGCAACGGCTTGAAAAACGAGGGTTGCAGCCGCACGGTGTAATTGGTCTGGTCCTGGGGTCCGTTACCGAACTCGGCGCGGACCTGCGCGGCCAGGGTGGTGACCGGGGCAAGCGGGTTGGCCAGCTGGGCCGCCACCTTTTCCACGCTTTCCCCGCCTTCCTGCGCGTACGCGGCACAGGCCGTCAGCAGCCCCGCCATGAGCGGCAGGCCCCGGGAAAAACCACTCCGGGACAAGGCCGCCGCGCCCTGGATCTCGTTAGTGTGAGGGCGCACGGCGGCGCGCCGCCGGCACGGCGCCGGCTCCGAGGGCATGGGACCCTTCGACCAGCTAAAAAATGGCATGACTGGATGGCCCTGGACTAGTGACGATCGACTAGGCGATAGCTTACCCTATGGGCTGTTTCGCGAGTCACCAGAGGACAGCCGACCCCCATGAGCAAGCACTTGTTCCTGCGCCTCGCTCTGCTGGCGGGCGCATGGCTGGCCACCGCCGCGGCGGTGGCCGCGCCTCCCAACATCCTGATCATCATGACCGACGACGTGGGCCTCATGAACGTGAGCGCCTACAGCCGCGGCATCATGAGCCGCACTCCCAACATCGACCGCATCGCGGACCAGGGTGCGCTGTTCACCGACCACTACGCGGAACCCACCTGCACGCCAGGGCGCGCCGCCTTCATCACCGGCCAGATGCCCATCCGCACCGGCCTCACCACCGTGGGCCTGCCGGGCTCGCCCGTGGGCCTGGACAAGCGTGACCCCACGCTGGCCGAAATCCTCAAGCAGGCGGGCTACCTCACCGCCCAGTACGGCAAGAACCATCTCGGCGACCGCAACGAGCACCTGCCCACCGTGCACGGCTTCGACGAGTTCTACGGCAACCTCTACCACCTCAACTCCGAGGAAGAGCCCTTCCAGCTCGACTGGCCCAAGGACCCCGGCTTCAACGCCCGCTACCGGCCCCGCGGCGTGCTCGACTGCCGCGCCAGCGACGTGGACGACCCCACGGTGGATGCGCGCTTCGGCCGGGTGGGCAAACAGGTGTGCCGCGACACCGGCGGCCTCGACCCGAAGCGCATGGAAACCGTGGACGACGAGTTCGAGGCCCGCACCATCGGCTTCATGGAGCGCGCCGTGAAGGCCGGCAAGCCCTTCTTCGTGTGGCACAACACCACCCGCATGCACCTCTACACCCACGCACCGCGCAGCTACATCGAGCGCATCGCTGGCATCACCGCCGAAGACGACGTGTACGGCGCGGGCATGCTGCAGCTGGACGACAGCGTGGGGCGCATCCTCGACAGCCTCGACCGGATGGGCATCGCCAAGGACACCATCGTCGTATTCACCGCCGACAACGGCCCCATGGCCTACGAGTTTCCCGATGGCGGCACCACGGCGTTCCGCAGCGAGAAGGCCACCACCTGGGAAGGCGGCGTGCGCGTGCCCATGCTGGTGCGCTGGCCGGCCCGCATTGCGGCGCGCAGCATCTCCAACGGCATCCAGGCGCACCTGGACATGTTCGTCACGCTGGCCTCCGCGGCGGGCGTGAAGGACGTGGGCGCGAAACTGCTCGAAAGCCACAAGGTGAAGATCGATGGCGTGGACAACCTCGCCCACTGGACCTCGGGCGCGCCCTCGGCCCGCGATCGGTACTTCTACTACAACGAAGGCGATCTGACGGCGCTGCGCGTGGGCAACTGGAAGTTCCACTTCAAGTCCCGCGAGGGCTTTTTCGACTGGAACAAGCCCAGCGGCGAGATGTACAACCTGCGCATGGACCCCTTCGAGAAGCACGGCGGCATCACCAACAACAAGATCGCCATGCGCAAGGCCTGGCTGGGCGGCGTGGCGCGCGATGCCCTGGGCGAGCACCTCATGTCGCTGGAGGCATTCCCGCCGCGGCAGAAGGGCGGCACGCTCAAGCCGGGACAATGAAGCGGCGGCGCCCCCTGGGCTGAAGCGGCCCCCAGAGCGCCCCGCGCCCGAATCCGTCCTGACGGCCCCCGCCCAGGGCACCCGCCGGGCTTCGGCAACGCCCGAGGCCATTCGGGCTGCGGTTGCCCGAGCACCTGATGATTCGGGCGGGAGGGTTTGCCGTCTGCCCCGTGGAGACGCGCGCGCCTGGACTCCACCCGGGCGCCAGCTGGTCCTTTCATCGACTTCGACCGCAGCCTGGGCGGCAACACCGCCGCCACCATGGGCAGGATGGACGCCTGCCACCGCTTCGCCAGCCGCCACCGGGTAGACCTGGGCTACTGCCGGTTCAATCCGGACGCCCGCCGCGTGGTCAGCGAGCGGATCGATTTCGGCGATCAAAGCTTCCCCGTCAATGCCCCCATCCTCGCCAAACTTCGGTTGCGGGTGACCAGGGCAGCCTGCGCCGGGTCCTTCCACCGCAACGAGGACGTGGAACCGGGCGTCTCGTCCGGCCTGCAGACCCTGGGCGTCGAGGCCTCGCCGGAAGCACCTTGCAGCGGGGATGCTTGAGCTGAAGCCGGACCCGCTCCGGCTCCGTATGACAGCGACCCTTCCCCGCGGCTCGCGTGGCCAAGCTGAAGCGCCGGGCGCATGCTGTCTATCATTGGAGCGTCGGCGCTGGAACGAAGCCCCGGGACGCCTTGTCCCAGCGGCGCCATTCGGCTTGGCGGCACCAGATCCGCGGCCGGCTCCTGGAGGAATCACAAATGCAGTCCCTGCGCCTGATCATCGCTTCCATCGCCCTCGCCCTGTGCACCGCGCTGCCCGCCCGCGCCCAGTACGCCGCCGTCGGCCACGTGAACCTGAGCTTCTACGAGGCCACCGCGGCCGTGGTGCAACTGGTGCTGGAGCGCCAGGGCTTCAACGTGGCGGTAAGCGCCGGCAGCCATTCCGCCATGTTCCCGAAGGTGGCCGCTGGCGACGTGGACCTGTTCGTGGCGGCCTGGCTGCCCTACGCCCACAAGAGCTACTGGGACGAGTACAAGGACGATCTCGTGCAGCTCGGGGTGCTGTTCGAGGATGCGCGGCTTTACTGGGCGGTACCCGACTACGTCTCGCCCGACGTGAAAAGCGTGGCCGACCTCAAGCGCCCCGAGGTGGCCGAACGCATGGTCAAGACCATCCGCGGTACGCTGCCCGATTCAGGCCTCATGATCGGCTCGCGCCGGATCTTCGAGCACTACGCCCTGGGCGAAGCAGGCTACGAGCTGATGCCAGGACCGGCATCAGACTGGCTCGCCAATTTCAACGCCCGCATCGCCGCCAAGGAATGGTTCGTGATGCCCCTGTGGCGCCCGCAGTACTTGAACCGCGCCCACGCCCTTCGCGTCCTCGAGGAACCCCGGCAGTTTCTCGGGGGCGACAACACCGCCTGGCTGGTGGCCAACAAGGCCTGGGCCGCGAAGCTGCCGCGCAAGACGCGCGAGCTGCTCGGACGCATCGAGCTCCACGTCAAGGCCGTCACCCAGATGGACTACTGGATGAACGTGGAGCAGATGGACGCCCGCGCCGCAGCGCGGCGCTGGATCGCAAGCAATCCCGAGACCGTGGGCTACTGGCTGCGCGGTCCGGAAGAAAACTGACCCCTCCCCGCGGCGCACCGGCTCAGGCGATCGCCCCCGCAGCCGCCAGGGCCTCGACGCGCGCTTCGTCGTAGCCCGCCTCGCGCAGCACCTCCCGGGTGTGCTCGCCGGGCGCTGGAGCATGCCGCCGCACCGTGAAGGGCGACTGCGACAGGCGCAGCGGCGGTGCGAACTGCAGCACCTCCCCCGCCACCGGGTGAGCGGCCCTCACGAACATGCCGCGCGCCTCGTGCTGGGGGTCGTGCAGGGCCTCCTCAAGGCGCAGCACCGGCGAGACGCAGCAGTCGCGCCCCTCGAAGGCCTGCACCCACTCCTGCTGGGTCCGCGAGGCGAAGATCTCGCGCAGGGCAAGCACCGCCGGAGCCGGATCGTGGTCCCGTGCCCAATGATGGCTCTTCAGGTCGGGACGCTGCAGCACCTCGCACACCTCGTCCCAGAACTTCAGCTCCAGCGCGCCCACGGCCATGTGGCGGCCGTCGCGGGTGCGATACACCTGGTAACAGGCTTCCCGGCCCGAGAGCAGGTCTTCTCCAGCGGGCCGCGCACGGCCCTGGGTGGCCACGGCCGACAGCGCTTGCAGGTTGTGGGCCAAGACACCCTCGGTCATAGCTACGTCGATGTAGCGGCCCTGTCCGGTGCGTTGCGCTTCCACCAGGGCGGCAAGAATGCCCATGGCCGGCACCAGGGCACCACCGAGAATGTCGGCCACCTGCAGATTGGGAATGGCCGGCTCGCCCCCGGGCATCGCGGTCTGGTCAGTGAAACCCGCGTAGCTGTTGTAGTTGAGGTCGTGCCCGGCACGCTCCCGGTAGGGGCCGGTCTGGCCGTAGCCGGAAATGGCGCAGTACACGATGGCCGGGTTGACGGCCCGCACCGCCTCGTAGCCCACGCCCAACCGATCCACCACGCCGGGGCGAAAGCTTTCGATGACCACCTGGGCTGCGGTGGCCAGTTCCAGAAATACCGCCCTGCCTTCGGGCTTCTTCAGGTCCAGCCGGATGCCGCGCTTGTTGCGGTTGATGGCCAGGAACACCGGCGCCTCGCGGCCCGCAGCCACCCCAAGGGTGCGGGCGTAGTCGCCCGCGCCAGTGTCTTCCACCTTGATCACGTCCGCGCCAAGATCGGCCAGGTGCAGGGTGCACACCGGCCCGGGCAGCAGCCGGGTCAGGTCGAGGACGCGAATGCCCGCCAGCGGGCCGGGACGCTCCGTGGTCATCATTCCCCTCCAATGCGTCCGGCGAGATACAGCGAGCCGGAGGTGATGTCGCAGTGATGCACTTCAACCTGCGCGGGAAGATAGCAGCCCGCGTAACGCGCCACCAGGCGTTGGGCCAGTTCGAGGTCCGTGGCGACGAGCACGCGACGCTCCCGTCCTTCCCAGAGACTGAGCCACAGCAACTCGGCGCTGGCGCGATCCTGGCCGGGCGTGGTGCCCGAGCGCGGATCGGCGGCACCGTCCCAGCGCGCCGTAACGATGGAACCTATCGCCTTGCCAGGGGCGTGCAGGGCGAACTCATGCTCGGCGCCGCGCCGCCCCACAGGCAGCCGCTGGCGGACGCTGCGGGTGCCGAAGGCCAGATCGAAGGCGGCGCGGGCAGCGGGCTCCAGGTCGGGCAAGGGCGCCGCCGGCGCCGGCACGCCCGCCGTCACCACGACGACGCGCAAGCGCTTGGCCCGCCTCACGGCGCAGGTGGATCTGCCGGGCCGGTATAGAAGGCCGGCCAGCGGGCGCGCACGATACGCCCCTGGGAGGCGTACATGTGACAGCTATCCACCAGCGCGGGCTTGCGGCCATCCGCGCCCGCCGGACGGGCGCGCTCGCGGGCGGCATAGATGGTCTGGAAGGCTGTGGTGGCCAGGGGCCCCAGCAACTCCAGCAGGTGGGTGCAGCCGCGGGTGCCGCCGAGCAGTTCGCGGGTGCGCTGGGTGAAGCCCGCCTTGATCGTCTCGCCCTCGAGCACCTTGAAATTCGGTGCGATGGCGCCGCAGCCCTGGTAGGGCCCCCAGTCGGTCACCGCTTCCACAGACCGGATCAACAGGTCGAGATCCACGGTGAGGCGGATCCACATCTCGTGCAGCGGCTCGCCCGCGGCGATGTGCCCGGAGGCACGCTCCACGGTGGGAATGTCGCGGCTCTTGGTGTCCACCAGATGCCCCTCGATGTCCCAAAGGCCATCTTCGCGGGCATAGCCGCGGCACTCCACGCGCCGGGTGTGGGCAGGTAAACGTACGACGGGCGCTGACAAGGGCATGACGAGGGGCGCGGGATTGCCTGGGCGGCAACTTCAGGGCGTCAGGACAGCAGGGCGTGGCGCTGGCGGCGGGCAGGCAGGCGGGAAAGGACCGCCCGCTTTTCCACGGCGCTCAGGCGCGACCAGTCCGCGATCTCGTCGAGGCTGCGCAGGCAACCCCGGCACAGCCCGCTGCCGGGGTCGATGCGGCACACCTGCACGCACGGCGACGGCACATTGGCGGTGTTGCTGGGCATGAATACGCTTTCAATAAAAATTACACGCCAAGGATACCCGATTCCCCCTGCGCGACCGGCCCGGCTGCGAGGCGATCGTGCTACTTTCACCCCATGAACAAAGACCCTGAGCCGCGGGCTGCCGCCGGCTCGCCCGCCGCCCGCCGCCTGTGCGCCTGGATCGCGGCGCTCACGCTGCCATGGCCCTCGGCCACCGCCCTGGCCTGGGTGTATCCCGAGCACCGTGACATCGCCGTGGTGGCGGTGCAGTCGCTCGAACCGGCCCGGCGGGCCACCCTCGAGGGGCTGTGGGCCACGGCCCGCAGCGGACAGGAAGCCCGCCTGTGCGCACAAGCCGCCGAGGCCGCCCAGGGCAGGCGCCCCGCCTGCATCGACTTCGCCGCGCTGCCTGCCATCGCCGGCGACCACGCTTGCTCCCCCCGCGAAATGCTGGACAGCGTGCTGGGCACGGACTGGGTGCTGCGGGTGGCGGACGTGAGCGCGAAACTCAAGGACAAGCTCGCCTCCGCCAAGCGCCGCAATGACCGCGTCAACGCCATCCGCAACGCCGACATCGAGCTGCAGCGCGCCGACCGCGAATACGCCACCCGCGCTGGCGCCAACAACGTCCACTTCCTGCTGCCGCGGCCGGCACCGGATACATCCCTGGAGGAGTACGGCCGGCTGCTGCTGGACAAGGGCGCCGAACTCAACGCGGTGGGCGCCTATGCGTGGTTTCACCTGCGCGCCCTGCGCAAGGCGGCGCGTTCCACCGCGTCCCAGGACGCCGCCGCCCGCCAGCAACTGGCCCTGGCGGCCCTGGCCGACGAGGCCTTTGCGCTGCACTTCCTCCAGGACGCCTTCGCCGCGGGCCACGTGGCTGGCTCCTGGGGCAACGTGGCCAGCCGCAAGGGCACCCACGACTACTACAACGAGCGCGGCCTGGAGACGGTGACCTTCTCTGGCGAGCGCGTGGTGCTGCTCGGGGATGCTCACATGCGGCCGGAGGATGCGAACCGCGCCGCGGCCACCGTGCGGGCCAGCCTGGAGCAGCTTCTCGACGCGGTCCAGGGCCTGGGCATCCGCGACCCGGATCTCGAAAACAACAGCACCGCCTTGCCGGACGGCTTCGATGTCTGCCGAGAGGCGCGCTTCCCGGCGCGGGTGGCGCCCACCGAAACGCTGCGCGCCCTTCAGCCGGTGCTGGCACAACTGCCGCTGCCGGCCCTGGCGGCGGGCCTGGGCGAACTGCCGCGCTTTCGCGCCGAGATCGGGCCCTTCATCGGCATGTCGGCGGGCGCGCGCGCCGGCACGGTGTATGGCGGCTTCGGCGCGGCGCAGACCGACGTGGGCGGCACGGGCGGACTGGACCTGGCGGTACGCGCGGGCGTGGGCCTGGACGGCGTGCTGAACGAGTCGGGCGACGGACTGATGTTCGCCGAACTGGGCATCCGGCAGGACGCCGTCGCGCGCACCCTGGTCTGCGTCCAGTCGCCGTCTTGCGCCACCTCCGGCGCGGCGTCCAACGTGGTGCCCAGCCGCTCGGCGCTGAGCCTGCGGCTGCGCGCCCCCTTCTGGCTGGTGCCGGGCGACCTGGTGCTGGCTGCCCCGGTGCTCGCGCTGGCCGCGCCCAAGGCCCTGGAGCGCATGGCCGTGCAGGCCGCCAACGGCGGGCTGGTGCCGTGGCAGTCGGGCATGTCCTCGCCCATCGGCCGGTTCCAGTTCGTGCTCGGGCGCGAGGTGGGCCTGAGCCTCTACGGCATGCGCGGCGAGGATATGGTGGCCGTGCCTGGAGGCGGCAGAAACGTGGAGGTGCACCTGCGCTCGCTGCAGGTGGAATTTCCGGTGCTGGAGTACCGCCCCTTCCGCAGCTTCTCCCAGGACCAGAGTTCCGGGCTGCTGGTGCAGTTGTTCGTGGCCTTCGACCGGCCCCTGCACCGGGAAACGGTGCAGGCGGGCGAGTCGCTGCCCGAATTGCGCACCATCCCCATGGTGGGGGTGCGCATGGTGTTCGACTGGCGCAAGTACCTGGAGTGAGCAAGCCCGCCTGTTTCGGACTGTGGCGCGCGCTGGCCGCGCTGCTGTTCATTGCCCTGCTGTCGGCATGCGCGGGCGGGCCGCCGCGCCCCGACCCAGCCCAGCGCCCGCCGCCGGAGGCGGCCCTGGAGGCCGCCCCCACGGGCCCGCTGGCCGACTTCGAATCGGCCTTCACAGCGCGCGTCCCGGCACCCGGCGCCTCGGGTCTGAAACTGCTGCCCGGCAACCGCGAAGCCCTGGAGGCCCGGCTGATGCTCGCCGACAGCGCCAGTCGTTCCCTCGACCTGCAGTACTACTTTTGGTGGGGAGACGACGCCGGCCTGCTGCTGCTGCAGCGGGTGCTGCGGGCCGCGGACCGCGGCGTGAAGGTGCGCCTGATCCTCGACGGCCTGCTGATCCTCTCCGGCGAGGATGCGGTGGCGGCCCTGGACCGGCATCCCAATGTGGAGATCCGCCTGTTCAACGCCTGGAAAGGCCGTTCGCTGGTGGCCAAGGCCGGCGACGGGCTGACGCGCTTCTTCACCCTGAACCACCGCATGCACGACAAGCTGTTCGTGGCGGATAACCGCGCCGTCATCCTGGGCGGCCGCAATGTGGGCAACGAGTACTTCGGGCTCAAGGACCGCTTCAATTTCTACGACCTGGATGTGATCGGCACCGGCGCGGTGGTACGCCAGGGCTCAACGCTGTTCGACAGCTTCTGGAACAGCGCCTGGGTGACCCCCGTGTCGGCCTTCGGACTTGAAGCCAGCGAGCGCGAACTCGCCAAGGTGCGCGGTCAGATCGATGCGGCGGTGGCCGGCTCGCCGCGCCTGTCCGCCTTCCCGGCGGATTCGCGCGCCTGGGACGCAGCCCTGGCCGAAACCGCTGGCGCCCTGCTCCCGGGCACGGCACGGATGGTGTGGGACGACGTCTCGAGCGGCGAGATCGTGCGCGGCGTGGGCCCCGCCCTGCGCGCGCTGTTCACCAGCGCCCGCGAGGATGTCCTCATCACCAACGCCTATGTGATTTTGTCCGAGCGCAGCATCCAGGACCTGAACGCCATGCAGGCGCGCGGCGTGCGGCTTCGCATGCTCACCAATTCGCTCGAATCCCACGACGTGCCGGCGGTGAACAGCCACTACAAGCGCTGGCGCCGCCCGCTGGTGCGCGGCGGGGCGGCGCTGTTCGAGCTGCGCGCCGACGCGCCCATCCGCCACTACACCGACACCCCGCCGGTGAGCTCGAAGTTCTCCGGCCTGCACACCAAGGCCGCGGTGGTGGACCTGCGCCACGTGTTCGTAGGCTCCATGAACTTCGATCCGCGCTCCTCGAACTGGAACCTGGAAATGGGCGTCATCGTGGACAGCGAACCGCTGGCGCGCAGCCTCGCCGCCCACATGGAGCGCGACCTGCAACCCGACCGCAGTTGGCGCGTGGAGGCGTTGCCCTCCGGTCAGATCACCTGGCGCTCCACCAAGGGCACCCTCACTTCGCAGCCGGCGCGCGGCTTCGTGCAGCGCATCGAGGACGTGCTGTTCATGCTGGCGCCGAGCACGTTCTATTGACGATGGGGCGCTCCCGAGCCTTGCTGGCATCCGCGATGGGCTGGGCGCTGATCCTGCTGGCGGGCTGCGCGGCGCCGGCGCTCGTGCCCTACTCCACCGAGGGCGTGCCCCTGGCCCTGGTGCCCGCCACCCTTGGCGGCATCACCGATGCGCGCGGCCCGTTCCGCGCCCGCTTCTGCCAGGCGGCGGGTGTTGCGGACTCGCCTGCGGATTGCGAGCGGCTGTTGCCTCGGCTATCGGGCGAAGGCAGCGCCGCCCCTGGCCCCGATCCGGCCGAGACACGCCTGCGGCGCGTGCTGTTCGTGCCAGGCCTTTGGTCGGACTGCGTGCGTAGGCTCACGGCTACCGAGAAGCTTCTGGACGAGGCCTTCGCCAAGGCCGGCTGGCGCTTCGCTGTGGTGAACGTGGACGGCACCTCCAGCAGCGAAGGCAATGCCGGGCGGCTGCGCGATGCGGTGCTGGATGATCCCGGCGAGCCGGGCGACACGGTGCTCATCGGCCACTCGAAGGGCGTGGTGGACATTCTCGTGGCGCTGGAGGCCCATTCTGAGATGCACGCACGGGTGGCCGCGGTGGTGGCCATGGCCGGGGCGGTGGGCGGCTCGCCGCTGGCGGCCAAGGCGCCGCGCGCCCTGATCACCGCCGTGCGCAACACCCCCGGCCTCACCTGCCAGAAGGGCGACGGCCGCGCCCTGGAAAGCCTCGATCCGCAAACCCGGCGCGACTGGCTCGCGCGCCATCCGCTGCCCGAGGGCATCCGCTTCTATTCGCTGGTGGCCTATCCCGCCCCGGAGCGGATCTCCCGCGGGCTGGCCACCAGCCATGGGCTGCTGTCGCGGATCGACGCGCGAAACGACGGCCAGTTGCTGGCGCACGACCAGGTGATCCCCGGCAGCACGCTGCTGGGCTATGTGAACGCCGACCACTGGGCCATCGCTACCGAAGTATCGGAGGCGCTGCACGGCATCCCGCGCCGCATCGCCAATCACAACGACTTCCCGCGCGGCGCGCTGCTGCGGGCGATCCTGGCGCAGGTGGTGGCGGATATGGAGCAGGCGGCACTGAGCGACACCCGCCCATCCAGTGCCCGTCCCGGAGCAGCGACGACCCACTGAGCGGAACCGACCCATGCGGAACCATATCCTGATTGCCATCGCCTGCTTCCTCGGCGGCTGCGCCACGATCGCCGCCTTGAGTCTGGAAGATCGCTTCGGAAAGCCCGACCCCGCGCGCTACGACCAGTCCGCCGCGCTGGCGCCCGGCGCGCCCTCCTACCAGAACGAAGTCCGGCCGCTGCTCGCACGCCGTTGCGTCGTCTGCCACGCCTGCTACGACTCGCCCTGCCAGGCCAAGCTCGGGTCCTGGCAGGGCATCGCGCGCGGCGCCAGCACCCTGAGGGTGTACGACGCCGCACGCCTGAGAGAAGCCCCCCCCACACGGCTGTTCACCGATGCCCTGTCCGCCTCGCAATGGCGCCAGCGCGGCTTCCATCCCATCCTCAATGAGCGCAGTCCGCCGGCCGATCTGGAGGGCAGCGTGCTGTACCGGTCGCTGGCGCTGAAGCAGGCCAATCCCTTGCCGCCTGGCCCGGTGCTGGGCCGCGAGTTCGATTTCTCCCTGGACCGCAACCAGAGCTGCCCGCGCATCGAGCAATTCGGCCACTACGAGCGCCGTCATCCACTGGGCGGCATGCCCTACGGCCTGCCGGGCCTGGCGGCGGGGGAGATGAGCCTGCTGGTGCGCTGGCTGCAGGCCGGCGCCCCGGACGATGGTGAACCCGCGCTACCACCTGCCTTGGCCAGCGAGGTGCGCCATTGGGAAGCCTTCCTGAACGGCGACTCTCCCAAACAGCAGCTTATGGGCCGCTACCTGTACGAGCACCTGTTCCTGGCACACCTGGTGTTCGACGCCGACCCGGCACAGCGCGCCTTCAACCTGGTGCGCTCCGCCACCCCGCCGGGCGAGCCGGTGCGGATCATCGCCACGCGGCGGCCCACCGACGACCCCGGCGTGGCGCGGGTGTACTACCGCATCGAGCCCGAGCGCGAAACCGTGGTGGCCAAGACCCACATGCCCTACACACTGTCGCCAGGGCGCATGGCGAAGCTGCGGGCGTGGTTCCTGGACGCGTCCTACGCGGTGCGTGCGCTGCCCTCCTGGGAGCCGGCGGTGGCCACCAACCCCTTTCGCGCCTACGCCGACATCCCGCCCGACTCACGCTACCGCTTCCTGCTCGACGAAGCGCAGTTCTTCATCATGAGCTTCATGAAGGGGCCGGTTTGCCGCGGTCAGGTGGCGCTTAACGTGATCCGCGACCGCTTCTGGGTGGTGTTCCTGGACCCCGCCGTGGGCGCCGGCCAGGACACCACCGAACTGCTGGCGCGCCAGGCCGGCAACCTGGACCTGCCCGCCGCCTACGGCAGCGACGCGCCCATCCTGCGCCAGTGGCTGAACCTCGCCCGCCAGGAGACCCGCTACCTGGAGGCCAAGAGCGATCTCTACGAGCGCACCGCCACGCGCCGCACCGCCCCCGACCTGTCCTTCATCTGGGATGGCGACGGGCGCAACCCCAACGCCGCCCTCACCATCTTCCGCCACTTTGACAGCGCCTCCGTGGTGAGGGGCCTGGCGGGCGAACCGCCGAAGACCGCGTGGGTGATCGGCTACCCGCTGCTCGAGCGCATCTACTACCTGCTGGTGGCCGGCTATGACGTGTACGGCAACGCCGGCCACCAGCTCTCCAGCCGCCTGTACATGGACTTCCTGCGCATGGAAGGCGAGTTCAATTTCCTGGTGCTGCTGCCGAAGGCGGCGCGCGAACCCCTTCGCGACCGCTGGTACCGGGATGCACCCGGCTCCGTGAAGGACTACGTCTACGGCCGCAAGGCCACCTTCAGTCAGGAAACGGCCATCGCCTACCGGAGCGCCGACCCGCAGGCCGAGCTGTACGCCATGCTGCGCACGCACCTCGCGCCGGTGCTGGACCCATCCATGGACCCGTCGCGCACCGCAGACCCAGCGCTACGCAAGGGCCTCGCCAGGCTCGGCGCGCTGCGCGGCACAGCGCTCTCATGGCTGCCCGAGACGGTGATCCTGCGCATCGACGACGCCCCGCCGGAGGATCGTCACTTCACCCTGCTGCGCGACACAGGCCACCGCAACGTGTCCACCCTGTTCCGAGAAGAGCGTGCGCTCGCGCCTGAGGAGAACGCCGTCACCGTGCTGCGCGGCTTCGTGGGCGCCTACCCGAACACCCTCTATCGCCTGCGCCGCGAAGACTTGCCCGCACTGGCATCCGCCATCGGCGCGCTGGCCTCCGAGGCCGACTACCGCCGCCTGGCCGACCGCTTCGCCCTGCGCCGCACCGACCCGGAATTCTGGCGCGCCAGTGATGCCCTGCAGGATGCCCACGCTGCCTGGGCGGGGAGTGCGGGCGGGTTGCTGGATTACAGCCGGTGGGAGAACCGGTAGCGGAGGCGCGTGTTCAGCTACCGCAAGTACGTCGACGAACTGGCCGCGGGACTGGAGCCGGCGCCGTAAGCACGCCGGGCCGCAACCGCGCGGCGGGCCGATCCACACAATTTGCCCATCCACACGGCGCCTGGCGCCGCTACTGCCTAGCTTAGATGATCTTCCTGGCGCCGGAATCGCAACTGCCCACCACCTTCTTGTCGCCCGCCTGATCGTTGGGCACCACCTCCAGAACATAGCCCTTCACCCCCTTGGCATCGAGCTTGGCCGCAATCTCGGCCTTGAGTTCATCGCAGGGCTTCGCGGCATGGGCGGCACCGCACGCGAGGGCGAACAGGGCGAAGACGAGCAGGTTTTTCATGGGGGCTCCGCAGTGATTTGGATGCAAGATGAATCGGGAACGAAAGACCCGCTTCCGACGGCAACCGCCAGGGTAGCACGCAGCCCGCCGGGTGAATCTCACGGCACTGCTCATCCAGGTATGCGAGGTACTCGGCAGGCACATCGTCAGCAGTCTCGACAGCTCTGTTTCCCCATACAGGCGATCGAGCTGATCCTTGCGAGGACCGCAAATCCTGTCGTGATCGCCGGTCTGGACATCGCACTCGCTTGCCTTGAAGCGCGCCCCTCCGAGGCTTCGAAACCGCAGCCCCCCCCCTGCAACGAAGCCTCACCCCTTCGCGCCGCGCTCCCGGGCCGCTGGGGCGCGCGCCTCAGGCCGCCGCCCGCCCCCGCTTCGCCGCCATGGCCCGCCCCGCGCGCGAAGCGTTGGCGCGGCCGATGGCCTCGCAGATGAAGCTGCCCGCGTCCACCACGGCTTCCAGGTCCACGCCGGTGTGCACCTTGAGGCCGTGCAGCAGGTAGAGCACGTCCTCGGTGGCCACGTTGCCCGTGGCGCCCTTGGCGTAGGGGCAACCGCCCAGGCCCGCCACGGAGCTGTCGAAGGTGGCTACGCCCATGTCCATGGCGGCCACGATGTTGGCCAGCGCCTGGCCGTAGGTGTCATGGAAGTGCCCCGCCAGGCGCTCCACCGGCACGTGCCGGGCCACGGCCTCCACCATGCGCTGGGTCTGGTCGGCCGTGCCCACGCCGATGGTGTCGCCGAGCGAAACCTCGTAGCAGCCCATCTCCGAGAGGCACGCGGACACCCGCGCCACCGCCTCGGGCGTCACTTCGCCCTCGTAGGGGCAGCCCAGCACGCACGAGACGTAGCCGCGCACCTTCACGCCTGCCGCCAGCGCCTGGGCGCACACCGGCTCGAAGCGCGCCAGGGATTCTTCGATGCTGCAGTTGATGTTGCGCCTGGAAAACGCTTCGGAGGCGGCGGCAAACACGGCCACTTCCCGCGCACCGGCCGCCAGGGCGCCTTCCAGCCCCTTGAGGTTGGGCACCAGCACGGGATAGCTCGTGCCGGGACGGCGTGCCAGCGCGGCCATCACTTCGGCGGCGTCGGCCATCTGCGGCACCCACTTGGGCGAGACGAAGCTGGTGGCCTCCACGGCGGGCAGGCCGGCGGCGGCGAGCCGCTCGATCAGTTCCACCTTCACGGCGGTAGGCACGTTGCCGGGCTCGTTCTGCAGGCCGTCGCGCGGGCCCACGTCGACGATGCGAACGCTGGCGGGATGCTTCATGGTGTGCTCCGAAACACGGGCGGGCGAACAGGCGCGGCCGGCACGCCGGGGCGTCAGGACACGGCCTCGAATTCCAGCAGGCTGACCCCTTCCGCCACCTGGTCGCCCTTGGCGAAGAACACCGCCTTCACGGTGCCGGCGGAGGGGGCACGGATGGTGTGTTCCATCTTCATGGCCTCGAGGATCATGAGCGCCGCGCCCTTTTCCACCGTGGCGCCAGGCGCCGCCAGCACCTCCACCACCGAGCCCGGCATGGGCGCGGTGAGGCCGCCGCCGGCGTCCTCGTCCTGCACCGGGCGCGCGATGTCCAGGTCGAGATGATGGCTGCGGCCGAAAGCGAACACGGTGAGCGAATCGCCCCTGCGCACCACATGGGCGTGGGAGCGGGCGCCGTCCAGGTACACCACCAGGCCGCCGCCGGGCCCGTCTCCCGCGCTCGCCACGATGGTGCCGCCGGGCAGGTGGAGGGCGTATCCGCCCTCGCGGTAATGGACCGTCACCGTTACCGCGCGCCCGCCGTCCAGGAAGCGCAGCACGTGGTGGTTGTCCTCGTTCATGCGCCAGCCGTCGGTGGCGTTCCAGGGAGAGTGCGGATCGCCCGAACGCGAGGCCCAGGCGCGGGCCTGGGCCTCGGCCTCGCGCATCCGGGAGAGCGCCGCCACCGCCAGCACGGCATCGGGCACCGGCTCGGGCGAGGGGAACAGCTCAGCGGCATGGCGTTCGATCAGGCCGGTGTCCAGCAGGCCAGGTTCCTCGTGCGCCTTGGCGAAGGCGCGATGGGCCGTGACGCTGGAGAGGAACTCCAGGTTGCTGGCCACGCCCGCCACCCGGTACTCGGCCAGCGCCTGGCGCAGCCGGCGAAGCGCCGCCCCGCGATCGGCATCCCAGCAGATGAGCTTGGCGATCATGGGGTCGTAGTGCACGCCGATCTCGTCGCCTTCGCGCACGCCCGTGTCCACGCGCACATGGGCCGAGGCCACGGGCTCGCGCAGGTAGGCAAGGCGGCCGATGGAGGGCACGAAGCCGCGCGCCGGGTCCTCGGCGTAGACGCGCGCCTCGATGGCGTGGCCGCTGATCTGCACCTGCTCCTGGCCAAGGGGCAGCGGCTCTCCGGCGGCCACGCGCAACTGCCATTCCACCAGGTCGAGGCCGGTGATCATTTCCGTGACCGGATGCTCCACCTGCAGGCGGGTGTTCATTTCCATAAAGAAGAACTCGCCGCTGCCCTCGGCGATGAACTCCACGGTGCCCGCGCCTTCGTAGCCCACAGCGCGGGCGGCGGCCACGGCGGCCGAGCCCATCTGGCGGCGGCGCTGGGCTGTCATGCCCGGCGCGGGCGCCTCCTCCAGCACCTTCTGGTGGCGGCGCTGTACCGAGCAGTCGCGCTCGAAGAGGTGGATGCAGTTGCCGTGGCGGTCGGCGAACACCTGCAGCTCGATGTGCCGCGGCCGGTCGAGATAGCGCTCCACCAGCACCCGGTCATCGCCGAAGGAGGACAGCGCCTCGCGCCGCGCGGAGGCCAGCGCCTCGGCAAAGCCGGCGGTCTCCCGCACGATGCGCATGCCCTTGCCGCCGCCGCCGGCGGAGGCCTTGATGAGCACCGGGTAGCCGATGCGCCCGGCCTCGCGGGCGAGCAGCGCCGGGTCCTGGTCTTCGCCATGGTAGCCGGGCACCAGCGGCACGCCGGCCTGTTCCATGAGGGCTTTGGCGGCGCTCTTGGAGCCCATGGCGCGGATGGCGCCGGGCGGCGGGCCCACGAACACCACACCCGCGGCCGCGCAGGCCTCGGCGAAGTCTTCATTTTCGGACAGGAAGCCGTAGCCGGGGTGGATGGCCTGGGCGCCGCTGCGGCGCGCCACCTCGAGGATGCGCTCGGTCCGCAGGTAGCTGTCGCGCGCGGGCGCGGGGCCGATGAGGTGAGCCTCGTCGCACAGGGACACGTGCAGCGCCCGGGCGTCGGCCTCGGAATAGACCGCCACGGTGCGGATGCCCAGGCGGCGCGCGGTGCGCGCCACGCGGCAGGCGATCTCGCCGCGGTTGGCGATGAGCAGCACGTCGAACATCAGCCGATCCAGCCCGGCGCGCGCTTCTCCAGGAAGGCGGCCACCCCCTCCTGGCCTTCGGCGCCGGCGCGCTGGGCGGCGATGCGCCGCGCGGTGTCCTCGATCACCGCATCGTCGAGCGGGCGGTCGGACACCGCGGCGATCAGGTCCTTGGCGCTGGCCAGGGCCACGGGGCCGCCCTTTAGCAGGTGGTCCGCCAGGGCGGCCACGGCGGCGTCGAGGCCCTCGGCATCGGTGACCTGGTGCACCAGTCCCAGGCGGTGGGCCTCATCGGCGCCGAAGCGCTCGGCGGTGAGGAAGTAGCGGCGCGCGGCCCGGGCGCCCATGGCGCGCACCACGTAGGGGCTGATGACGGCGGGGATCAGGCCCAGCCGCACCTCGGACAGGCAGAACACTGCCTCTCGGGCCGCCACCGCCATGTCGCAGCAGGCCACCAGCCCGACGCCGCCGCCGAAGGCGGCGCCCTGCACACGGGCGATGACGGGCTTGGCAAGGCGGTCGATGACGCGCATCAGCCGGGCCAGGGCGCGGGCGTCTGCCACGTTCTCCTCGCCGGAGTAGGTCGCCATGCGCTTCATCCAGTTGAGATCGGCGCCGGCGGAGAAGCTGCGGCCGCTGGCCGCCAGCACCACCACCCGCACCGCCGCGTCGGCCTCCAGCCGCTGAAAGGCCTCGGTCAGGCCGGCGATGAGCTGCGGATCGAAGGCGTTATGCACTTCCGCCCTGTCCATGAGCACCGTGGCCACGGCGCCCTGGACGTGGACGCGCAGCCGCAGCTCAGCGGGGCTGCTCATCGGCGCGGGCGCGGGCGCGCAGGTCGTCCTTCAGCTTGCCCGGCAGCCGGTTCCAGTGCAGGTCCATGAGCGCGCCCTGCAGGGCATAGAGCATCACGGGCGTGACGTTGTAACCGTGGCTGCGCATCAGCCGGAAGGCGTTCACGGCGCCCACGTCCTCGAGGTCTTTCTTGGTGTGAATGCCCACCGCCGCAAGCCATTTGGCCGACTGCGGACCGATGTTCTTCAGCGTGACCACGTCCACCTCGACGGAGGGACGTCCCTTCGACTCCGGTTTCTTGTCAACCATCGCGTTGCTTCACCCCCACCCAAAAAGACCCTGTCCCGGCCTCACATCCGGAACACGCCAAACCGCGTCTCTTCCACGGGCGCATTGAGCGCCGCCGACAATCCCAGCCCAAGCACCCGCCGGGTGTCAGCGGGATCGATCACACCGTCATCCCACAGTCGCGCGCTGGCGTAGTAGGGATGGCCCTGTGTTTCGTACTGGGCGCGGATGGGAGCCTTGAAGGCCTCCTCCTCCTGCGCGCTCCAGGCGCCGCCCTTGGCCTCGATGCCATCGCGCTTGACCGTGGCGAGCACGCTCGCCGCCTGCTCGCCGCCCATCACCGAGATGCGCGCATTGGGCCACATCCACAGGAACCTCGGGCTGTAGGCGCGGCCGCACATGCCATAGTTGCCGGCGCCGAAGCTGCCGCCGATGATGACGGTGAACTTGGGCACCTTCGCGCAGGCCACCGCGGTAACCATCTTCGCGCCATCGCTGGCGATGCCGCCGGATTCGTACTTGCGGCCCACCATGAAGCCGGTGATGTTCTGCAGAAACACCAGGGGTATGCCGCGCTGGGCGCACAGCTCGATGAAGTGGGCGCCCTTGAGCGCCGATTCGGAGAACAGAATGCCGTTGTTGGCAACGAGGCCTACAGGATACCCGAAGATGCGCGCGAAGCCGCACACCAGGGTGGCGCCGTAGTTCTGCTTGAATTCGTCCAGCACCGATCCGTCCACGATGCGGGCGATGATCTCGCGCACGTCGAAGGGCTTGCGCGGGTCGGCGGGGATGACGCCGCGCAACTCGGCCGCCTCGTACAGCGGCGCCACGGGCTCGGCCACGTCCACGTGCACGCGCTTGACGTGGTTGAGATGGCCGACGATGCGCCGGGCAATCTCCAGCGCGTGCCGGTCGTCCAGGGCGTAGTGGTCGGCCACGCCCGACACTCGGGTATGCACGTCGGCGCCGCCCAGGTCCTCGGCGCTGACCACCTCGCCGGTGGCGGCCTTCACCAGCGGCGGACCACCCAGGAAGATGGTGCCCTGGTTGCGCACGATCACCGACTCGTCGCTCATGGCGGGCACGTAGGCGCCGCCAGCGGTGCAGGAGCCCATCACCACCGCCACCTGCGGGATGCCCGCGGCGGACATGTTGGCCTGGTTGTAGAAGATACGGCCGAAGTGGTCGCGGTCGGGAAACACCTCGTCCTGGTTGGGCAGGTTGGCGCCGCCCGAGTCCACCAGGTAGATGCAGGGCAGGCGGTTCTGCCAGGCGATCTCCTGGGCGCGCAGATGCTTCTTCACGGTCATGGGGTAGTAGGTGCCGCCCTTCACCGTGGCGTCGTTGGCCACGATCACGCACTCGCGGCCCGCCACGCGGCCGATGCCGGTGATGATGCCCGCCCCGGGCGATTCGCCGCCGTACAGGCCATGGGCGGCCAGTTGAGAGAGCTCCAGGAACGGCGAGCCCGTGTCCAGCAGGGTGCGCACCCGCTCCCGCGGCAGCAGCTTGCCGCGCGCCACGTGCTTGTCGCGCGCCGCAGCGCCGCCACCCTCGGCCACCCGCGCCACCTGGCCGCGCAGGTCCGCCACCAGCGCCTGCATCAGCGCTTGGCTGGCGCGAAAGGCCTCGCTGCGGGGGTTGATGCGGGAGTGGATCGCGCCCATGGCCGCGGCTTTCGCTCTCTCAGACCTGCTTCTCGGGGCGCGGCACCACCGGCCCGCCCGCCTGCTTCCAGGCGTTGAAGCCGCCCTCGAAGTGGCACACCGGGGCGAGCCCCATCTCCTGCACCGCCGCCGTGGCCAGCGACGAGCGCCACGCCGAGGCGCAGTAGAAGACGAATTCCTTGCCGCTGCCGAATTCGGTCTTGTAGTAGGGGCTGTCCGGATCCACCCAGAACTCGAGCATGCCGCGCGGCGCGTGGTAGGCCCCCGGGATCATGCCGTCGCGCTCCAGCTCGCGCACGTCGCGGATGTCCACGAACAACACGTTCGGATCGGCGTGCTTGGCCAGCGCTTCCTGGATGCTGAGGGTGCGCACCTTGGCGCGCGCCTCGGCAACCAGCTGCTTGACACCCTTGGTAAGGGCCATGGCGGTCTCCAAGAAAATGCGGATTATGCGTTCTCCGGCGCCAGCGGCGCCGCCGGCCAGGCCGGATGCGCCTGGGCAAGGGCAGCGAGCAGCGCCTGCCCGTCGGCGTGGGAAAGCACCAGCGCGCGGTTGCGCGGCGTCAGAAAACCCTCGGCCACGGCGTGATCGAACAGCGCCAGCAGCGCCCGCCAGTAACCCAGCACATCCAGCAGCCCGAGGGGCTTGTGGTGGATGCCGAGCTGGGTCCAGGTGACCATCTCGCACAGTTCTTCGAAGGTGCCGAAGGCCCCCGGCAGGGCCACGAAGGCATCCGACAGGGCGGCCATGCGCTGCTTGCGCTCGTGCATGGAGGCGGTAACGATGATCTCGCTCAAGCCCGGGAAGGCCTGCTCGCGCTCCACGAGCACCCGCGGGATCACGCCGATGACGCGCCCGCCGGCGCCCAGCGCCCCGCGCGCCACCGCGCCCATCATGCCCACCCCGCCGCCGCCGGTGACCACCTCGATGCCGCGGATGGCCAGCAGCGCCCCGAAGCCCTGGGCGGCCTCGGTGTAGCCCGGGTCGCGCCCCGGCGCCGAGCCGCAGAACACGCATACCCGCCGCAGCGTCATGGCAGCCAGGGCCCTGCGGCGCGTGGATGGCCCGTCATGGCCTCAGCGCGGCTGTCCGGCCACCGGCATGGCCACGCCGTTGACCTCGAGCAGCCCCTTGACCATGTGGGCGAGAAACTGATCGCCGTAGCCGCGGCCCATGGTCTGCAGCAGCGTCTGCAGCACCGCCGGGGCCAGCGCCCCCGCCACGCCCGCCTCGGCGGCCATCTGCGCGTAGTAGCGCAGATCCTTGGCGGCGTTGCGCACGGTGAACTTCATGCGATCCAGATCGCCCTCGGCGGCGCCGCCGGCGATGCGCTGGAACATGACGTTGTTGAGCGGCCCGCCGGACACCACTTCGAAGAATTTCGTCCAGTCCACGCCCAGCTTGGCGCAGGCCGCCAGCATCTCGCTGGTGAGCGCCGCGATGCCGATGCCCATGGCGTTGTTGAGGAGCTTGATCTTGTGGCCCGTGCCCACCTCGCCCATGTGGAAGATGTTCTCGCTGTAGGCCGCCAGCGCCGGACGCAGCTCGGCGAAGGTTTGCGCGTCGGCACCCACGAAACTGTTGAGCCGGCCTTCCTCGGCCTCCACGGGGGTGCGGGCGAGCGGGGCGTCCACGAAGCGCACGCCCTTCGCCCGGGCCTGCTCGGCAAGCCGCTGGGTGGAGGCGGGCTGGCTGGTGGAGGTGTCCACCACGATCTGCCCGGCGCGCGCCGAGCCCAGCACGCCACCGGGGCGGTGCATGAGGTCTTCCACCTCGGGGGTGCCGGTAACGCACAGGAACACGATGTCCGAGGACTGCACCACGTCGGCCACGTCGCGCGCCTCGCGGGCGCCGCGCGACACCAGGTCTTCCACCGGGGCGCGATTGCGATGCCCGAGGATGCTCACCGCGAAGCCCTTGAGCAGCAGGTTCTTGGCCATGCCGTGGCCCATGAGGCCCACGCCGATGAAGCCGATGCGCGGATTGGACATTTTTCGTTTCTCCCTTGTGTGGCGCGGCGATGCGCGCGGTTGCTCAGGCGGCCAGTTCCACGGCCATGGCGGTGGCTTCGCCGCCGCCGATGCACAGGCTGGCCACGCCGCGCCGCCCGCCACGGGCACGCAGCGCGCCCAGCAGCGTGACGAGGATGCGGGCCCCCGAGGCGCCGATGGGGTGCCCCAGGGCGCAGGCGCCGCCGTGCACGTTGACGCGCTCGTGGGGCAGGCCGTGCTCGCGCATGGCCGCCATGGTGACCACGGCGAAGGCCTCGTTTATCTCGTACAGGTCCACTTCGCCGGCGTGCCAGCCGGTGGCGTCGAACAGCTTGGCCATGGCGCCCACGGGTGCGGTGGTGAACAGGCCGGGCTCCTGGGCGTGGGTGGTGTGGGCAAGGATGGTGGCCAGCGGTGCGAGGCCGCGGCGCTGGGCCTCGGAGCGGCGCATGAGCACCAGGGCGGCGGCGCCATCGGAGATGGAGCTGGAGTTGGCGGCGGTGACCGTGCCGTCCTTGCGGAAGGCGGGCTTGAGCTGGGGAATCTTGTCGAAATTGGCCTTGAAGGGCTGCTCGTCGCGGTCGCAGAACCGGTCGCCCTTGCCCGACTTGAGCGGCACGGCGGCGATCTCCCAAGCGAAGGCGCCAGCGGTGCTGGCCTGCTGGGCGCGCTGCAGGGAGGCCACGGCGAAGGCGTCCTGGGCCTCGCGGGTGAAGCCGAATTTCTGCGCGCAGTCTTCGGCGAAGGTGCCCATCAGGCGGCCGCGGTCGTAGGCGTCCTCCAGGCCGTCGAGGAACATGTGGTCTATCACCTGCTGGTGACCCATGCGAAACCCGGCGCGCGCCTTGGGCAGCAGGTAGGGGGCGTTGGTCATGCTCTCCATGCCGCCGGCCACCATGACGCGGTTGGTGCCCGCCAGTAGCAGGTCGTGGGCGAACATGGCGGCCTTCATGCCCGAGCCGCACATCTTGTTGATGGTGGTGCAGCCCGTGGACAGGGGTAGCCCGGCGCCCAGGCTCGCCTGGCGCGCCGGCGCCTGGCCCTGGCCGGCGGGCAGCACGCAGCCCATCACCACCTCATCCACGTCGGCGGCAGCGATGCCGGCGCGCTCTACCGCGGCGCGTACCGCCACGGCGCCCAGTTCGGGGGCGGTGAAGTCCTTCAGTTCGCCCTGAAAACCGCCCATGGGCGTGCGGGCGGCCGAGACGATGACCACGGGGTCCTGGTGCATGGCGGGGGCTCCTTCAGCGAGTTGGGCCGGGGCGGCCGAAGCGCGCCGCGAAGCGGCGGCTGGGGTGATAGGGAAACACGTCCTCGATGTGGCCCTCGGCGATGCGCGCCTTGGTGCGGTTCCAGAAATCCGGCTCCAGCAAGTCGGCGTGCTGCGACAGGAAGGCCTCGCGCACACCGCGGCCGGTGAGCAGGAAGGGCGCGAATTCTTCGGGAAAGATGTCGTTCGGCCCCACGGGGTACCAGGGCTCGGCGGACAGTTCGGCCTCGGGCGTGGGCGGCGGCGGGATGCGCAGGAAGTTGCACTCGCTCATGTAGGCGATTTCGTCGTAGTCGTAGAACACCACGCGACCGCCGCGGGTGACGCCGAAATTCTTGAACAGCATGTCGCCCGGGAAGATGTTCACCGAGCACAGCTCCTTGATGGCGCGGCCGTAATCGAGCACCGCCTCGCGCAGTTGCGCCGGACCGGCCTCGTCCAGGTAGAGGTTGAGGGGCGTCATGCGCCGCTCGATGTAGAGGTGCTTCACCACCGCCTGGGCGTCGGTCTCCTCCAGCAGCGAGGGCACCTCGCGGCGCAGTTCGTCCAGCAGCGCGGCGGAAAAGCGCCGGAGGGGGAAGGCCACGTCGGCGTACTCGAGGGTGTCGGCCATGCGGCCGATGCGGTCGTGGCGCTTCACCAGCATGTACTTCTCGCGCACGGTTTCATGGGTCACGTCCTTGGTGGGCGAGATGCGGTCGCGGATCACCTTGAAGACGTAGGGATAGGACGGCAGGGTGAAGACGATCATCACCAGGCCCTTGATGCCGGGCGCCAGCACGAATTCGTCGGTGGAGTGCGCGAGGTGGTGGAGGAAGTCGCGGAAGAACAGCGTCTTGCCGTGCTTCTGCAACCCCAGCGCGGTGTACAGCTCGGCCTTGGGCTTGCCGGGCAGCAGCGCGGCGAGGAAATCCACCCAGGCGGCCGGTGCGTCCATGTCGGCCATGAGGTAGGCGCGCGAAAAGGCGAACAGCGGCGCGATCTCACGCGAGTCAAGCAGGCAGGCGTCCAGCGTGAGGCCGCCGCCGCCGTCGTGCACGATGGGCACGGCGAAGGGCTTCTCCTGGTGGCCGTTCACCACCCGCCCGATGAGATAGCAGCGCTTGTTGCGGAAGAACAGCGAGGACAGCACCTGGATCTGGTGGTTGGGCTCGAGCCGCAACGGCCGCGGCAGCGCTTCGCGCAGGGCGCGCAGCAGCCAGCGGCCGTCGCGCCGCCAGCGGCGGAAGGGCAGCGACAGGCCGGTGTCGCGGCGAATCTGGGCCAGCACGGCACGCAATCCGTCGCGCAGCGGGTAATAGCTGCGGTAGGCCGGCGGATCGCCCTCCAGGTACTCGGTGGACACGGCCGGCCGCACGAAGATGCAGTCGTTGTTGAAATAGGTGCGGTTGAGCAGCCGGCAGCTCACCGAGTTGAAGAAGGTCTCGGCCAGCTCGGGCTGGCGATGGTTGGTGAGCAGGCTCACGTATTGCAGCTTGATGTCCTGCCACAGGGTCTCGGGCAGGTGGCCGGTGTCGAATTCGGCCTGCAGCCGCTCGGCGGCCTCGCGCACACGCTCGTCGTACAGGGCGATGCGCTCGGCGTGGGCGCGCTGCACGGCGGGCCAGTCGGCGCGCTCGAAGCGGCCGAGGGCGTCGCGGCTCATTTGCCGAAAGATGCGGTAGTGCTTGTCGAAACCCTCCAGCAACGCCCGGGCGATGGCGTTCGCCAGTTCCTGGGCGTAGGGATAGCGGACCCGCGAGTGGGCGGAGGGGCGGGCCGCGGCGGCGCTGGGAAGGGTCATGGAAAGCTGGCGGACGGGACGGCGATCATGCCCGCCGCCTGAAGGAGGTTCCCGCGCGCGAACGCGGGACGGGCCGCGGTCACTCAGGCGGTCTCGGCGAACAGCTCCCGACCGATCAGCCAGCGCCGGATCTCGGACGTACCGGCGCCGATTTCATAGAGTTTGGCGTCACGCCACAACCGCCCGGTGGGGTATTCGTTGATGTAACCGTTGCCGCCCAGGCACTGGATGGCCTCGCCGGCCATCCAGGTGGCCTTTTCGGCGGCGTAGAGGATGGCGCCGGCGGCGTCCTTGCGGGTGGTCTCGCCGCGGTCGAGCGCCTGGCCCACGGCGTACACGTAGGCGCGGCAGGCCGACAGGGTGGTGTACATGTCGGCGAGCTTGCCCTGCATGAGCTGGAACTCGCCGATGGCCTGACCGAACTGCTTGCGGTCATGTACGTAGGGCAGCACCACGTCCAGGCAGGCCTGCATCAGGCCCAGGCAGCCCGCCGCCAGCACCGCGCGCTCGTAGTCGAGGCCGCTCATGAGCACCCGCACACCTCCGCCCACCTCGCCCAGCACGTTCTCCTCGGGCACTTCGCAGTCGCGAAACACCAGCTCGCAGGTATTGGAGCCGCGCATGCCGAGCTTGTCGAGCTTCTGGGCGGTGGAGAAGCCGGCAAAGCCCTTCTCGATCAGGAAGGCGGTGATGCCCTTCGGGCCGGCGGCGGGATCGGTCTTGGCGTAGACCACGAGAGTGTGGGCGTCGGGGCCGTTGGTGATCCACATCTTGTTACCGTTGAGCACGTAGCGATCGCCGCGCTTCTCGGCCCGCAGACGCATGCTCACCACGTCCGAGCCCGCGCCCGGCTCGCTCATGGCAAGCGCTCCCACGTGCTCGCCGCTGATCAGTTTCGGCAGGTATCGGCGCTTCTGGTCATCATTGCCGTTGCGGCGGATCTGATTGACGCACAGGTTGGAGTGGGCGCCGTAGGACAACCCCACCGACGCCGAGGCGCGGGAAATTTCCTCCATGGCCACCATGTGAGCCAGGTAACCCAAGCCAGTGCCGCCGAGGTCTTCCTCCACGGTGATGCCCAGCAGCCCCAGATCGCCGAACTTGCGCCACAGGTCCACGGGGAACTCGTTGGAGGCATCGATGGCACCAGCGCGCGGGGCGATCTCCGCAGCCGCGAAGGCCGCCACGGATTCGCGCAGCATGTGAATGGTTTCGCCATGATCGAAACGAAGCATGGGCAGGCTGCGCAGGGCGGCGGGGGCGGCGCGATCCATGGGACTCTCCTGGGGAGGGCGCGGCGTTCCGCCGGGACGGCGGAGCCGAAAAGCATGACGAAGCCCTTGAGTGTAAGTGCCGTTTACGTTAACGTCAATTTGCGCCCGCGCCCGCCCGCCCGTGGGGAACGCGGGGGTGATGGCTTGCGCTCCGGCGCGGCGCGCCGGGCGCCGCCCTCCAGCATGCGCCGGCACTGCAGTTCGAAGGACCGGATTTCTTCGAGGGTGGCCTCGATGTCCTCGCGCTGCTGTTCCAGGGCCTCGCGGCGCTTGTGCAGCACGGCGAGGAACTGTTCGAGCTGGGCGCTTTCGTCGTGAGCCGCGTCGTACACGTCAAGCAACTCCCGGATTTCGGACAGAGCCAACCCGAGGCGCTTGCCGCGCAGGGTGAGCTTCAGACGTACCAGATCGCGTTTGTCGTAGACCCGGTTGCGGCCGGCGCGGGCCGGACTGAGGAGCCCGTGATCTTCGTAGAAGCGGATGGTGCGGGTGGTGACGCCGAACTCGCGGGCGAGGTCGGTGATGGTGTAGGTGTCGGCGCCCTGTGCCTCGCGCGCCGCCGGTTCGTTCATCTTTCCCATGTAACATCGAGTATAGATCAAGCACCTGTGGTATCCCCTGCCGCGCGGCTGCTCCCGCCATGTTGACTCCCGCCTCCTCCGCCGCTGTCGCCAGCGCCTCTGGCCCTGACTCCGCCGCGGGCGCACTGCAGTTTCCCTTCCCGGCGCCGCCCGGTGCCGGCGAGAGCCTCGCCGTGGCCGAGGGCGTGTGGTGGCTGCGTATGCCGCTGCCCTTTGCCCTGGATCACATCAACCTGTGGCTGCTGCGCGACGGCCACGGCATGACACTCGTGGACACGGGCTTCAACAATGAGACCACCCGCGCAGCCTGGGAAACGGTGCTGGCTCAGCACCCGCCCGCAGTGCGCATGATCGCCACCCACTACCACCCCGACCACCTCGGTCTGGCGGGATGGCTCGCGCAGCGCCTGGGCATCGGGCTCTGGACCACCCAGGGAGAGTTCCTCACCGCCCACGCCGTCTGGGACGCCGCCGCCGGTTACGACTCCGATGCCCTCGTGGCGCTGTTTCGTGTCCACGGCCTGGAGGGCGAGCGCCTGGAGGCGGTGATCGACCGCGGCAACCACTACCGCCGCACCGTCTCGCCGCTGCCGCGCACCTACCGGCGGCTGTGCGACGGCGACACCTTCGCCGTGGATGAGCGGACGTGGCAGGTGATCGTGGGCACGGGGCACGCCCCGGAGCACGCCGCGCTCCACTGCGCTTCGCTGGGCGTGCTGATCTCCGGCGACATGCTGCTGCCGCGCATCAGCACCAACACCAGCGTGTGGTCGCTCGAACCGGACGGCGATCCGGTGGGCCAGTTCCTCGCCTCCATCCGCCGCTTCACGGCGCTGCCCGACGAGACCCTGGTTCTGCCGGCGCACGGACTGCCGTTTCGCGGCATCGCGGCGCGGGTGGCAGCGCTCGAGGCCCATCACGCCGCGCGCCTGGCGGAGCTGCGCGAGGCATGCCACGCAGCGCCGCTCACGGCGGTTGACGTGCTGCCGGTGCTGTTTCGCCGCCCGCTGGACAACCATCAGCTGTTTTTCGCCATGGGCGAGGCCATCGCCCACCTCAACCACCTGCTGCGCCGGGGCGCGCTCACCCGCCAGCTCGATGCCGGCGGCGTGTATCGCTTCCGCGCCGCCTGACCCCCCACACGCACGAGGTCCGCCATGGCCGAATCCCCCGCTTCCAACGACCCGCCCGCCATCGACAACGCCGAGCTGCAGCGCGCCTTCAGCGAGATCGGCGAGAAATCGGCCAAGGTGGCCCTGGAATTCCTGGCCACCCAGCCGCATACCCACATGCTGCGCGACATCGATGAGCTGGGCATCGGCAAGGCATTCTCCGAGCTGGGCTCGCGCTGGATGGCCAACCCCTCGCTGCTGGCCGAACACACGGCCCGCGCCTGGGAGGAGCAACTGCGGCTGTGGAACACCTCGCTGGCGCGGTTCCTCGGCGAGCCCGCCGATCCGGTGCGTGCGCCTGCCCGGGGCGACAACCGCTTTCGCGCCGAGGCCTGGGAAAGCAACTTCGTCTTCGATTACATCAAGCAGTCCTACCTGATCGCCGCCGAGCACATCCAGCGCTCGGTGGACGCGGTGCAGGACCTCTCGCCCGAAGACGCGCGCAAGGTGCGCTTCTTCACCCGCCAGTACGTGGACGCGCTGGCGCCCACCAACTTCGTGCTCACCAACCCCGAGGTTCTCAAGACCACGCTCGACACCCGCGGCCGAAACCTGCTCGATGGTCTGAAGCACCTGCTGGAGGACCTGGACCGCGGCGACGGCAAGCTCGCCATCCGCATGACCGACGAGTCGGCCTTTGAGCTGGGGCGCAATGTGGCCACCACCAAGGGCAAGGTGGTGTTCGAGAACGATCTCATGCAGCTGCTGCAGTTCGAGCCCGCCACGGCCAAGGTGGACCGGGCGCCGCTGCTCATCGTGCCGCCCTGGATCAACAAGTACTACATCCTCGATCTGCGAGAAAAGAACAGCTTCATCAAGTGGGCCGTGGACCAGGGCCTCACGGTGTTCGTGATCTCCTGGGTCAATCCCGACGAGCGCCATCGCCACAAGACCTTCGCCGACTACCTGCTGGAAGGCCCGCTGGCGGCCATGGACGCGGTGCAGCGTGCCACCGGCGAGCGGCAGCTCAATCTGATCGGCTACTGCCTGGGCGGCACCCTCAGCGCCTGCCTGCTGTCCTGGCTGCGCGCCCGCGGAGAGGCCGAGCGGGTGAAGAGCGTCACCTTCTTCACCACCATGATCGACTTCCGCGAGCCCGGCGAGCTGGGCGTGTTCGTGGACGAGGCCATCGTGGACAACCTCGAGAAACGCATGCAGGCGCGCGGCTATCTGGAGGGCTCGGAGATGTCCGGCACCTTCAACCTGCTGCGCGACAACGACCTGGTGTGGTCCTTCGTGGTCAACAACTACCTGCTGGGCAAGGAGCCCTTTCCCTTCGATCTGCTGTACTGGAACTCCGATTCCACCCGCATGCCGGCGAGGATGCACACCTACTACCTGCGCAACATGTACATCCGCAACCTGCTCGCCAAGCCGGGTGCGCTGGAGCTGGCCGGCGAGCACATGGACCTCGGTCAGGTGGATACGCCCGCCTATTTCATCTCCACCATGGAAGACCACATCGCCCCCTGGAAATCCACCTACGCTGGCGCACGTCTGCTGGGCGGACCGGTGCGCTTCGTGCTGGGCGGCTCGGGCCACATCGCCGGCATCGTCAATCCGCCCGCGGCGGCGAAGTACAACTACTGGACCCACGACACGCTGCCGGAATCGGCCGACCAGTGGATCGCCGACGCCGAGCGCCACGACGGTTCGTGGTGGAACGACTGGGCGGCCTGGGTGCACCGCTTCTCGGGCGGGCAGGTGAACGCGCGCCGCCCGGGCGAGGGCGCCCTGCCGGCAATCGAGGACGCCCCCGGGCGCTACGCCAAGCTGCGGCTCGGCGCCGGCGAAGCGGGGGCCAAATGCGCGCCCGTCGCCACGCCGGCCGCCGCGGCGGCCCCCGCCACGCCGCCGTCCCCGCCCGCCAGCCCGGAGGCAGCCAGGCCGGCGCGCAAGGCCACCGCGGGGGCAGCGGCGGCACCACGTAAACCCGCGGCGGCGGCCCCGGCTTCCCGGGCGGCCGCGCCAAAGGGTGTCGCGCCAAAGGTAGCCGCACCAAAGGTAGCGGCGCCGAAGGTTGCAGCATCGAAGGTGGCTGCATCGAAGGCCGCCGCGCCCAAGGCGCCAGCCGCCAAGGCCCGGGCCAGCAAGCCGGCACCCGCAGAAACGCGCCTCGTGGAGGCTACCAAACCCACGGCGAGCAAGGCGCCGCGCCCTGTGAAGGCTGCCAAGCCAGAGGCACCCGAAGCGCCACCGCTCACCAGGGCCGTCAAGGCGGACAAGACCGCCAAGGCGCCCAAGGTGAAGGCAAAGGTCAAGGCCGACAGGACGCCGGTGCCGTCCAAGAAAGAGCGCAAGCGCGCCAAGGCCCTGGCGACGGCATCCCCGGCGACCGCCATCAGCGCCCTGTTCCAGGCGCAGCAAGTGCAACCCAAGGCCGCTACGGGCCGCAAACCCGCCGCGGCGAAACCGCGCGGCCGCCGCTGAGGGCGGCTGCCGCGCGGGGCGCGGCCCTCAACCCGCGAAGGCGCGCACCAGGGCGTTGAACTTCGCCGGGTTCTCCATGAACATGAAGTGGCTGCCGCCCTCCGCCTCGGCGAAGATATGGGCGCGCGCCCCCGGAATCTGCTCAGCGATCCACTTCTGCGAGCGGGGGTTGAAGAAGCTCGCTGTGCCGCCGAACACCACCGTGGGCACGTCGATGGTGCGGATCACGTCGCGCCAGTCCTGGCAGCAATGGTCCACCAGCAGGCGGGCGGCATCGGCGCGCGGGAACTTCAGGTTCTCGGCCAGCACCCAGCCGAGCTTGTCGCGCGGATAGGCCTTGGTAAAGAAAGCGCCGTTGACAAAGCCCTCGGTGGCCTTGATGCCATCGGGGCCGCCGATGGCCGCGGCAGTCTGGTAGAGCGAGTCGGGGGTGAACAGCGCGCCCGCCAGGGCCTTCTGCTCGTCGCTCCACCCCGGCCACACGGTGACCGCGGGCGCCTGGTCGATGAGCACCAGCTTGCCGATGTGGTCGCGGCCGTAGTGCTCCCAATAGCTCCAGATCACCGAGCAGCCCATGGAGTGGCCGCCCAGCACCACGTCCTCGAGCCTCATGCCATGCAGGAACTCGTGCAGGTCCTGGGCCAGCCGCGCCATCCGGTAGCCGGTAGCGGGCTTGTCGGAGTCGCCATGGCCGCGCATGTCCAGCGCGATCACGCGGTAATCGGCCGACAGGGCGTCGATCTGGTCGGCATACATGGCGGCCGTCTGGGACCAGCCCGGCACCAGCACCATGGGCCGGCCGTAGCCGGCCTCGATGTAGTGCAGTTGCGTGCCGTCGGCCAAGGCGAACCGGCGCGATGTGCCGGGGGCGCTGGCCGCCAGCGCGCCACCCGCATCGGCCAGCAGCAGGCCGGCGCCCAGCGCCGCGGCGCCCTTCACGAAGTCGCGGCGCGCGCCCCAGTGGGGTTGCGTGGTGTCGTGATCGTTGTTTGCCATGATGCTGATCCTCCTTGCGGTTTTGGAACTGCAGAAATGCCGCCGCGGGCCAGGGCTTCAGGGACTAAATGCCGCGCGCAGCGCCCGCAGGTAACGCAGGCCCTCGATGGCGCGGCTGCCGTACCAGGACGTCATGCCGCCATCGATGAGCTGGATCTCCGGATGGCACTGGGGTGGCAATTCACCGCGCAGCTCGTCCAGGTGGCGCTCCATGAAGCTGTAGGGCTCGGAGGACAGCAGCACCCGCGAGACGCCGAGCATGAGCTGCGGCGACAGATCCACCGGGGGGTAGCGCAAATGGGTGGCGGCGGGCGCCGTGTCCCAGCCCACCAGGGCCAGCATGCGCGAGATGTAGGTGTCGCGCGACACGGTCATCCAAGGGGACTTCCAGATGAGGTAGAGCACCTGCTCGCGCGCCAGGCCGGCGGCGAAGGCGCGGGTGGCCTCAAGCTCGGCCTCGAAGGCCAGCGCAAGCTCGGCCGCTTCCGCCTGGCGCCCGAAGATGCCCCCGAACATGCGGTACAGGCCCAGGTTGTCCTCGGGATCGATGGGGTGTGTGACCACCACGCTGGGGACAAAACCCGCCAGTTCGTCCACCACCGGGCGGGGGTTCTCGTCCACATTGACCACAACGTGGGTGGGGGCAAGCCGCCGCACCCGCGCCACGTCCACGGTCTTGGTGCCCCCCACCTTGGGCACGCGCTTCACCAGCGCACGCGGGTGGATGCAGAAGCCCGTGCGGCCCACCACCTGCCCGCTCAGGCCGAGATCGAACAACAGTTCGGTGACGCTGGGCACCAGCGAGACGATGCGCGCGCCCTCCGCTGCCGCCGCGTGGACCTGCCCCAGGGCGTCCACCCAATGACCGGGCGCCGCCCCTTGCCGCGTGCCGTGCATCGCCTTGTTTCCTCCAGGCTGCATCATAACGGCTTGCCGGGAGACCGCCTATTGACGTTTACGTCAACGTCAGCGGGTGCCATAATGCCGCCCCTTTCGGCGGTGCATCAGTCACGTGGGCCGCCGCCGTGCCACCGGTCGACCCTTACCGAGGAATGCCATGACCGACCTCAGCGTCCAGAAGCAGGACCAGCCGTACCAGGCCACCCACAAGGTGCGCTTTGTCACGGCAGCAAGTCTTTTCGACGGCCACGATGCCTCCATCAACATCATGCGGCGCATCCTGCAGTCGCTGGGCGCGGAGGTCATTCACCTCGGCCACAACCGCTCGGTGGACGAGATCGTCACCGCCGCCCTGCAAGAGGACGTGCAGGGCATCGCGGTAAGCTCCTACCAGGGCGGCCACGTGGAGTTCTTCAAGTACATGGTGGACCTGCTGCGTGCGCGCGGCGGCGAGAACATCCGCGTGTTCGGCGGCGGCGGCGGCGTGATCGTGGCCCCGGAGATCGCCGAGCTGCACGCCTACGGCGTGACACGCATCTACTCGCCCGAGGACGGCCAGCGCATGGGCCTGCAGGGCATGATCGCCGAGATGGTGAAGCTGTGCGACGAGGACCTCGCCGCGGCCGCGCCGAAGGCGCTGTCGGCCCTTGAAGATGGCGATTCTGAGCGCCGCTGGCGGGCCCTGTCGCGCCTGATCACCGCGCTCGAAGCGGGCAAGGCCGACCCCGCCCTGCACGAAGCGATTCTCGCCCGCGCCCGCGCCTCCAAGGCCCCGGTGCTCGGCGTCACGGGCACGGGCGGCGCGGGCAAGAGCTCGCTCACCGACGAGCTGATCCGCCGCCTGCGCCTGGACCAGGACGACGCCCTGTCCATCGCCGTGTTGTCCATCGACCCCTCGCGCCGCAAGTCCGGCGGCGCGCTGCTGGGCGACCGTATCCGCATGAACGCCATCGGCCCCTGGGCCAAGGGACCGCGGGTGTACATGCGCTCGCTCGCCACCCGCGAGGCTGGCAGCGAAATCAGCCAGGCGTTGCCGGACGCGGTGGCCGCCTGCAAGGCCGCCGGCTTCGACGTGGTGATCGTGGAGACCTCCGGCATCGGCCAGGGCGACGCGGCCATCGTCGCGCACGTGGACCTGAGCCTGTACGTGATGACCCCCGAGTATGGCGCGGCCAGCCAGCTCGAGAAGATCGACATGCTCGACTTCGCCGACTTCGTGGCCATCAACAAGTTCGACCGCAAGGGGGCGCTGGACGCCCTGCGCGACGTGGCCAAGCAGGTGCAGCGCAACCGCAACGACTTCTCCAAGCGGCCCGAGGAGATGCCGGTGTTCGGCACCATGGCCGCGCGCTTCAACGACGACGGCGTCACGGCCCTCTACCAGGGCATCGCCAGCCGGCTCGGCGACATGGGCCTGAAGCTCGGCAAGGGCCGGCTGCCCCTGGCCGCCACGCGCCACTCCACCAACCAGACGCCCATCGTCCCGCCGGCGCGCGCCCGCTACCTGTCCGAGATCGCCGACACGGTGCGCGGCTACAAGAAGCACGCCCGCGCCCAGGCGCGCATCGCCCGCGAGCGCCAGCAACTGGCCGAGGCGCGCCGCATGCTCGCCGCCGAGTGCAGCGAGGACAGCGCCAGCCTCACCGCCCTGATCGACGCCCGCGAGGCGAAGCTCGACGCCCACGCGAAGAAGCTGCTGGCCCAGTGGGATGACCTGCAGAAGGCCTACTCGGGCGACGAGTACGTGGTGCGCATCCGCGACAAGGAAGTGCGCACCAAGCTCACCCACACCTCGCTGTCGGGCAGCCGCATCCGCAAGGTGGCCCTGCCGGCCTTTGAGGACGACGGCGAGCGGCTCAAGTGGCTGATGCTCGAAAACGTGCCGGGCTCCTATCCCTACACGGGCGGCGTGTTCGCCTTCAAGCGCGAGAACGAAGACCCCACCCGCATGTTCGCGGGCGAGGGCGATGCCTTCCGCACCAACCGCCGCTTCAAGATGGTCTCGGAGGGCATGCCGGCCAAGCGCCTGTCCACGGCCTTCGACTCGGTCACCCTGTACGGCAACGACCCCGACCTGCGCCCCGACATCTACGGCAAGGTGGGCAACTCGGGCGTGAGCATCGCCACGCTCGAGGACATGAAGGTGCTCTACTCGGGCTTCGACCTGTGCGCGCCCAACACCTCGGTGTCCATGACCATCAACGGCCCGGCGCCCACCATCCTGGCCATGTTCCTCAACACCGCCATCGACCAGCAGGCCGACAAGTTCCGCGCCGACAACGGCCGCGACCCCACCGACGACGAGTTCGACAAGATCCGCGCGTGGACGCTGTCTTCGGTGCGCGGCACGGTGCAGGCCGACATCCTCAAGGAAGACCAGGGCCAGAACACCTGCATCTTCTCCACCGAGTTCAGCCTCAAGGTGATGGGCGACATCCAGGAGTATTTCGTCACCCACGACGTGCGCAACTTCTACTCCGTGTCCATCAGCGGCTATCACATCGCCGAGGCGGGGGCCAACCCCATCAGCCAGCTCGCCTTCACCCTGTCCAACGGCTTCACCTTCGTGGAAGCCTACCTGGCGCGCGGCATGCACATCGACCAGTTCGCGCCGAACCTGTCGTTCTTCTTCTCCAACGGCATGGACCCGGAATACACCGTGCTGGGCCGCGTGGCGCGGCGCATCTGGGCCGTGGCCATGAAGGAGAAGTACGGCGCCAACGAGCGCTCGCAGAAGCTCAAGTACCACTGCCAGACCTCGGGCCGCAGCCTGCACGCCCAGGAGATCGCCTTCAACGACATCCGCACCACCCTGCAGGCCCTGATCGCCACCTACGACAACGCCAACAGCCTGCACACCAACGCCTACGACGAGGCCATCACCACGCCCACCGAAGAATCGGTGCGCCGCGCCATGGCCATCCAGCTGGTGATCAACCGCGAGTGGGGCCTGGCGAAGAACGAAAACCCCAACCAGGGCAGCTTCATCATCGACGAGCTCACCGAGCTGGTGGAAGAGGCGGTGCTGGCGGAGTTCGAGCGCATCTCCGAGCGCGGCGGCGTGCTGGGCGCCATGGAAACGGGCTACCAGCGCGGCAAGATCCAGGAGGAGTCGCTGCACTACGAGTGGCTCAAGCACTCCGGCGAGTACCCCATCATCGGCGTGAACACCTTCCGCAACCCGCACGGCGACCCGGTGCCCCAGGCGCTGGAGCTTGCCCGCTCCACCGAGGACGAGAAGCAGAGCCAGCTCACGCGCCTGTCGGGCTTCCACGCCACCCACGCCGCCGAGAGCGGGCCGGTGCTGGACCGGCTGCGCCAGGCCGTGATCCGCAACGAAAACGTGTTCGCCGTGCTCATGGACGCCGTGCGCTGCTGCTCGCTGGGGCAGATCACCAACGCGCTGTTCGAGGTGGGGGGGCAGTACCGGCGCAGCATGTAGCGCCCGGGCGGGCGCGCCGGAGGGCAGCCCCTCCGGCCGTCCTTGCCGGAAACCCCGCCCGCACTTTCGGCTCCAATGGCTGCAACAGCGGCATGCCATCCTGGGCGCCGCTTCATCCACCCAAGGGAGTGCCTGCCATGACCAGAGACATCCAGGACACCATGCCCGCGGCCCCGGCGCGCCGCACCCGGCGGACCCCTGCGCCAGCGCCGGAATCCCCAGTGCCCGCGGCTGCAAAGTCCGCCCCGCACCGGCGCCGGCCGGCCGCGCCCGCACCCGAGCACTTCCGCGCCATGGTGGCGGAGGCGGCTTACTTCCGCGCCGAGCGACGCGGCTTCCTGCCCGGTGCTGAGATCGAGGACTGGCTGGCGGCGGAGGCCGAAGTGGCGTCCAGCATCGGCCGGCCAGCAGTACCCGCGGGCGTCACCCGCAAGGCTGCGGGGGGATCCACCGCCCGGGCGCCAGCCCGCGGACGGAGTGGCAGCGGGGAAGGCTGAGCAAGGCCAGGGGCAACCGGCTCGCCAGGCGTTCCGCCAGACCCCGGCCACGTTGCCGGGAGGCTGCTGCCGGAAGCCGCTTCACAGTCAGGAGGGAAAAGAGCCTGCCTGACAAGAAGCGAGCGAGGGTGGCGCGTCATCGCCGCCCTCGGCGGAAGCCGATGGCAGCACACCGTCCTCCCGGGCCTCGATAATGGCTCCGAGCGCAAGAAGCTGTTTGGCGGACAGCCCGAACATGCGCTTGAAGGCAGTGCTCAGATGCGCGGGGCTCGCAAATCCTGCCTCGAAGGCTGCAGCCGTCAAGTTGCCGCCTTCGGAAACAGCGCGCATGGCCGCCGCCATTCGACGCCATAGGCGGTAGCGGCGAAAGGGCACACCCACTTCCGCACTGAATCTGGCCCTGAACCGCGAAACCGACAAACACGCCAGCGCTGCAGCGTCGTCGATCCTCGCGAACGCGTCGGGCCGGCGCTCTATCTCCAGCACCACCCTGGCGATGCGCGCGTCAGCAGGGGGGTTGGTCTCAAGGCCGAACGCGGCAAATGCCTCGTCCATTGCGAGGCCGCATCCCACCTCCATGACGCGCGCCCGGCCACGCGCCAGTTCGACATCGGTCAAGACGCTGCAGTGGTCCTGCAGCGGGTCCAGAAACAGGAATGCCGCCAGTCCGGCGCCCCTCAGCTGGTGCAGCGCCTCTGACGGGATGAGGGCAACGGGAGTGGCCCGCCATCCGGACCATCCCTCGCCGGGCACCCAGACCCGGACCGCGAAGGGATCGTCGAAAGCCACGGCGATGGTCGTGGCCACGGTCTTGTGAGGCTCCAGGTCAAGCCCAGGGCCGATGTACATGGCTCGCGCCGACCCGACGCAGACTCGTGGAACGACAGGCGATTCCTGAAAGCGCGGCTGCGAGGGCTGCGTCATGATCGATCCGTCAAGGCCCTTTTCGAGAGGTTCCATGAAAGACTTTCCGGTCTACATCGCTGCGTTTGGTTTTGCCGTCATGGGAATCGGCGCTCTCATAAAGCCAACTCTGGTAACAGCCCAGTTCGGGATTCTTGCGCTTGACTCGGCCGGCCGCAACGAGGTTCGTGCGGTCTATGGTGGCTTCGGCCTCATGATGTCCGTGGCGCTGCTCGTCGCGATTGGCAGCGAGACGCTGCGGGCCGGCATTCTCATCGCGGTGGCCTGCGCCCTCGGGGGAATGGCAGCAGGCCGGGTGCTCTCGACGGTGATCGACAGAACCCTGGACAAGTGGCCGATGCGCTACCTGCTCCTCGAGGCAGTGGTCGCGCTGATGATGTACCGGGCGGCATGAAATCCCGTGCACCCTCCGGGCCGGCCACGACCAGGACCGCGCCGCCGCGGACGCACCACTGCCAGCATCGTCCGTTCCCGCGCCCGCGGGGTCACCCTGAACACGGGTTGCCGGAGGCTCTCACATGAAGCACGTGCCAGGCGTGGCCCTCTTCGTCGCGGGATTGATCCACCTCCTGCCAGTCGCAGGCGTTCTCGGGACACAGCCCCTGATGCGCCTCTACGGCATGGAAGTGTCTGAGCCGGACACGGCGATCCTTCTGCAGCATCGCGCCCTGCTCTTTGGCGTCCTTGGCGCGATGATGCTGCGCGCGATCGCGTCTCCGCCGCTGCGGTTTGCGGCCTTCGCCGCCGGGCTGATCAGTTCGGCCGGCTTCGTCGCCGTTGCCCTGCTGAAGGGCGGCTACAACGATGCCATCGCGAGGGTCGTTGCCGCGGACGTGATGGCCACGGCCCTGTTGGGGGCGGGGCTCGCGGTGGAGATCGCACTTGTGGCCAGGCGCGGGAGACCCGCAGAACCATCCCCCGAACTGGGGCTGATTGCTGCCGGTACGGCACTGAGCGTGGTTCTCGCCGCGACCATCCTCGCGATCGCCGGCGACGGGCGCGAGGGGACGCAACTAGCCCTGCGAATGACGGCGCGGCTGTCTTTCGTCTGGTTCTTTCTCACCTTCATCGCCAGCCCATTGAACCGGCTGTATCCCTCGGCGGGGAGCGCGTGGCTGCTGCGCAATCGCCGTGCCCTTGGTGTGACGTTCGGCCTTGGCATGCTAGTGCACGTCTACTGCATCCTGCGCCTCTTCGTACTGTATTCGCCACAGCGCCCACCCATGGTGACCGACGCGGACTTTCTGATCGGCGTCCCGGGGCTCCTGCTGGTGGCGGCGCTCACCGTGACCTCGCTCGGCGCGCTGCGGCGCCGGATGCAGCCAGCCCACTGGCGGCGGCTGCACACCACTGGCGCGTGGTTCGTCTGGGCGGTCTTCATTCTCTGCCTGGTCGACAGTGCGGGCCGGAAGCAGACCGACCATCCGGTTCTCGCCTACTACCTCTTCATCGTCCTGCTCCTGGCGGGCGCGGGACTGCGTGTCGCGGCTGCGCGGCGTGCGAGCACGCTTTTCTAGCTCGGGGCGAATTGAACCGCTTGCCGCCTTTCTCGCCTCATGGAGGCCCCGCCGCCTTCGCCCGCATCTTTGCCGCCACGTAGTCGCCGTGGGACACGTACAGCAGGTCGGCCACCTTGCGGATCAGATGCTGCTCCCAGGCGGACAGCTCGGCGTCGGCGTAGGCCACGGCCCACATGTGCTCGATCACGCGCACCCTCTGCTCAGCGCTGAAGTGGCGGTTCAGCAGTGAAGTGAACTGGAAGTAGTCGGTGGCCTGCTTTGCTTCGGCCTCGGCCAGGGCCACCAGTTCATCGGCTTCGCCGGGCGCGAGGCCGAACTTGTCGCGCACCGCCCGCAGCACCGTGTCACGCTCACGGGGCTCCAGGCCGCCGTCCATGCGCACCACCTCGAGCAACAGCGCCGCCGTGGCCAGGGCAATGGCGTGTTCCGAGTGAGCCGGGTCAGTGGGGCCGGCCAGGTTCTTCTCGAAGAAATCGCGGATCGCGGCGAGCATTTCAGGCACCCGCTCAGTTGGCGGCGCGGGCCGACTCGCCCGGTGCCAGCTCGCGGTAGCGGATCCACCCGGCGTTCATCTCGTCCCAGGTCTGGTCGCCCCAGGGCACGCTGCGGGCCGGGTCGGGGTTGGCAGGGTTGCGGGCCGAGTTGTCCCAGCGCATGAGGAAGTCCACCCGGGTGCCGGCGGGCAGCACACGCGGCTCGCGCAACTGGTACACGCTCTGCCAGGCGAAGTCGTAATTGGGCACGGACAGCAGCACCTCCTCGCGCCCGTCGGGGAAGGTGGCGGTGAAGCGCGCCGCCTTGCCGCGCAGGTGGGCGTGGGGCATGAGGCTGTAGAGCACGATGTCGCGCTCGAACACGTGGCTCACGGTCACGGCGTGGTCGGCGGCATGGGGCGGAATGCGCAGGTCATGGGTGCGCAGGAACTTGAGCCGCAGTTCGTGGGCTGGCGGGCCGTCGTGGAAGTACAGCCCGATGCGCGTGACATCGCGCACCGCCTTGCCGGTGGGCGTGTAGTGCATCTGGAAACG